>ULVJ01026223.1_pt1 | contig 30487 bp, 30 predicted proteins | sample 1959361 | NCBI WGS metagenome assembly ULVJ01 (sample SAMEA4835784, study PRJEB28245) | human gut metagenome | biome: gut microbiome; material: fecal sample | place: Denmark | collected 2008
CAACTACGAAAGCGGAGCGTGTAGTTATAGTGGGCTATAACCGGAAGCCGTTCTTCTTCTCCGGTGATTGGCTGCGCACCCACTTGGCAGACTGGGACTGCCCTTTCTTCTCAGCCTGTTTCTGTAAGTATTCGTTCAAGTCCTTGCACCCGCCATAAATCTGCGAAGCGTCCCGGATATACCGGTCTCTGCCGTATTCCATGCGGATTTGCCGGAGTGCTTCCATGCCTGCATGGTCGTTGTCGAAAAAGCAGTGGATGCGCTCGTAATTGCCCAACGGATAGAGAGCCTTGTTTATATTCGATACGGAGTTCAATACAATGTAGTCCTGCTCGTCCAATTCCGGATAATTCGGGCAGCTCTCCTGTCTCAATGTCAGAAAGGAAAGGTAGTCCATGAATCCCTCGAACACATAGCAGGCAGTCCTTGCTTTTCCCGCCTGTCTGATGTGGGAAATTTCCTTGGGAGCGATGCAGCCCTTGAAATAGGGGTTACGAACCTCAAACCCACCCGAACCGTTAGGGAAGGCAATGGCAAAGTAACGCTTGCCGTTGTGGGTGTAACGGGCTTCTCTACATTCTCTTTTTGCCAGCTCCAGATTTATTCCTCTACCTTGTAAATAGGCAAGCAGGGCAGGAGACGATAACGGTACTATCTCCAGCTGCTGGAAGCTCGGACCGAAAGAGTCCTGCTTGCCAAAAGAGAAAGATACCGGGTGTACATGCGGTGTCTGTTCCGCAATCCGCTCCAGCAGGTAAGGTACATGGTCGGTAGCATACAGGTGTGCAGCCAGTTCAATGATACCGCCCCCTTTCCCTAAACCGAAGTCGTACCACTGGTTGCGTTCGGTGTTCACTTTGAAGGAAGCCTCTGTTTCTTCCCTCAAGGGAGATTTGTACCAAAGGTTGATACCCTGCTGTTTGACGGGTGAATAGCCCAGGCTGTGCAGGTAGTCAGCCAGATTGATTTGTTTTGCAGTCTCGATGTTCATAAGGAAATCGTTTTTAGTGAGTACTTTGATTATTTCTCTTTTTGCCCGCAACTCTTAAAAGTATGCGGTCAGTACAATCACTTCACTAAACTCCTAATATATAGACCCCCGGAATAAAGTGAAGCGATTAGTCTGTTTCTGAAATCACTTCACTAAATTGTCGTATATATAGGATACGGGAATAAAGTGAAGTGATTTTCGATGTAGTCGGCTAATAGTGGTAATCAGGCTTGAAGGAATACTTCCTGCCGTTTTCCTGCACTATCATCCGTTTGTTGCGCAGCATGGTGATAAGCGCCACTGCATTCTGGTGATTCAGCCTAACCCCTTCTGCCAGATAAGTCTTAATTAAGGTATCTTCCAGCTCCTTGTAGCCGTATTCCTCTTTCAGTGAAAAAGCGGCTTCCAGAGCGGCACGGTGCTGCGGTTCTGAAATATCCTTGTAAGGGTCAAACTTTTCCACCGAGGGTCTTCCCGGCTTCCTTGCTTCCGGCTTGTAACCTTCCGCAAGTTCGGGCAGGGCTCGGTCGTTGATGCGGAATGCAAAAGGCTCGAAGTCCATCGCCCGGATGTGCATGGCGGAAACATGGCTGATGTCGCTGTTCCCCTTGTCCTTTTCCACCAGCAGGACTGTTTCTGCCTTGTTGTTCAGTTCCGTACCGATGTGCCCTCTTGCGTTCTCATCCCCCTTGTTCTGATGCAGTATCGTATGGATATGAATCTGCCTGTCGTCCGTCCACTGCATCAGCTTGGATATGATGCGGGTGGATTCACCGGGGCTGTTGATGTCGTACACCATATCCCGGATGCCGTCTATGATGACCAGCCCAATATCCGGTGAGTGGTAGATAGCCTGTTCTACAATGCTGATGCGCTGTTCCGGGGTGTATTTTCTCAAAGCGAGAAACTCCAGATAACCGCTGTCCCTGTCGTCGGGCAATCCTGCCATCCGCAGGATCCGTTTCATCACTTTCAGGCAGTGGTAGGGGCTTTGCTCCGTATCTATATAAAGCACTTTCCGCTTTTCCTCGGGCAGTTCAGCCGCATATCGTAACACGGTACCGTTCTTCAATGCAGCGGCTACGATAGCCGATACATTGAAGGTCTTCTTGCTCTTGGCTTTGCCGATGGATGCGCTGAAATTGCCCAGCGTCCCGATGACAGAGCCGTGTACTTTCAGAATTTCGGGAGCTTTTTCGTAACATTTCGATAGACTTAGCCGGGATTCCTGCCAGAGGATAACGGCTTGTTCGGGTGATATTTCTTTTATATACTCCATAATCACCTCCTTTATCTGCGTCCTCCGGTTTTCTTGCCAGCCAGTTCCAGCGCTAATTCCGCATCCACGATAATCTTGCGTCCAATCTGGGTAATGGCTTTGTCTATCTTTCCGCTTTTCTTGATGCGGTTGGCTGTGGGCAGGCTGCACCCGAAAAGCTTGGCTATGCCGAGTATGCCGTACACGTACTTTCTTTCCGTGTCGGTGGTCGGCTGCGGTTGCGCCTCTGCCTGTACCGAAGCGTGTCTGCTTAGAAAAAGGAACTCTTCGCCTGTCATCTGCCAGACGGGTTTCACTAACAGTTCTTTGAGATTGTTCATCGTCCGTATGATTACTTGTTTGACAATAGCCCTGCGCACAGGCTGTTTCTTCTGTTCTCGAACAATGCAAAATTAGGTAGGGTTTTGAGTGGTAAGTATGTGGATGATAGATACGGATTGTTCTGTTATATCGCTGAATATCAATAAATAAAAATACCACTCAAAAATTATTTTGAGTGGTATAAGTGGTTATGTCGTAAAATATATTGGAATGTCACGGGTTATCGGAATATTCCGTCCATTTCCTTGGCGAACTTTTGGTTGGGAATACTGGGTAAATCGGAAACGGGTTCCCTGTACTTGGACTTGTAATAGTCTTCATCAATATTTAGGTGTTTCAGGATGGCTTCCTTCCATTTGTCCTTATCCTGCTCTGGCAACTGCTCCTTCATCAGGGAAATCAGATAGCATACCCGTATCTTTTCCCTTGGCTTTATTTTCAGTACGTACTGGCAGGGATGCAGATTCATGCAGGCATAGAAATCCGGTGGGGTAATGTCTTCAAATTGTTCCCCTGCACAGACTTCATGAATGAGGGAAATCAGCTTCATGCTGAAATATTCAGGCAATCCGGCAGTCGTAGCTGTAGCCGATGCGGTTGCCGTTTCAGTTTCCGGCTGGCTGTCTGTACGGCTCTGCCTGTCTGCTTCGTTCGGTTGGCTTTCTTCGTCCGGTACATATTTGGTCAGGATGCCCATGAAGTGTACGCTAAGCAGGTAGATGTCATCGCAACGGTTTTTCATGTATTGCCGGGCCTCTTTCCAGAGAAGGGTTTGCTGCTCATAAAGATGGTCCAGCTGGGCTTTCTCCTTTTCATATTCAGCCTTGCAACGCTCATATTCTCTTTCCGCCAGCTTTTCCTCTTCGGGTGTATGCTCTCGGTAGCCAATGGAATCATAGCGGTTGTTGGCTTCGTTCATCGGTTTGCGCAGCCTGTTCACCACTTCCATCTCTTCCCTGATGGCTTCCTTGTAGCTGTCTGCATATTGGTTACATACACGCATGATTACCTCGTCATTGGGAAGGCGGTAAGATTCATAAAGCCGTGTGTATTCTTTGACTTCCTTTTTTAGGCTTTTCAGCAGCAGGGTACATGGCTCTGGCGGTGTATGAAGCACCAGTTCAAGGATAGCTCGCTCAAAAGCCTTTATATCGCTCCATTCCGAGTAGAAATCAACGATGAATTTCTGCTTTTCAAAAGAGAAAGTATGGCTTACAATCCAGTCTTTGCAGATTCTGTTCAGTTCTCCGTATTGAGGAATGAGGGTTGTTATCGTTTTCTGCATGGCATACTCTTATTGTTTAGGGTCCTTGTCAAGGAAAGAAGCCAGTTCTTCTTCCACTTCTTCTACGCTGGGCAACGCTGATTTCAATTTCTCGGGAATTGCCTTGCTCAATTGGTAATCGCTGATGCCGATGGGCTGGTCATAGCCGGAAAGGGCATACTGGGCCACCACTTCGTCCTTCCCTCTGCACAACAAAAGACCGATGGTCTTGTTGTCGTGTTCCCCTCTCAACTTATCATCCACCACGTTGATGTAAAAGTTGAGTTGTCCGGCATATTCCGGCTTGAAAGGAGTGGCTTTCAATTCTATGACAATATATGCGTGCAACGGAATGGAATATAGAATCAGGTCGGCAAAGAAATCGCTGTTTCCTACTTGGAAGTGCTTCTGCCGGGCAACGAAGGCAAAACCGTTGCCCATTTCCAACAGGTAGCGGGTAACGTATTTTACCAGTTGTTCTTCAATATCCCTTTCGTCTGCTTTTTCTTTGGCTCCTGCCAAATCAAAGATGTACGGGTCTTTGAGCAGGTAATTGGCAAGGTCGCTTTGTGGAGCCGGAAGTGTGGTCGTGAAATTGTTTACCTTGTTGTTGCTGATTTGCCGGCTATACAAATCACTGTCAATCTGTAATTTCAATACATTGCTGCTCCATCCCATTTCTACAGACTGCTTCATGTACCAGTAGCTTAGACCCAATGGAAGTGAACTGTTAAGCATAATCACATGGCTTGCCCAATTAATTCTTGCAACAGGTGATGTCATGAATACGCTTTCTATATTCTTAATTTCCATTTGGTAAATATCAGATACAGTTTTGGTAACATTGTGGATTTGTGCAAGAGGTTCTTGCGTGATTATCATTTCTTTGTTATCAGTAGATTGAATTTGCGCAAGAGGCTCTTGCGTAAATTGAAAATCGTTTAAGAAGTGTACTTCATCCTCAATTTTCTTCACGTTTGGTGCTATCAGTCTTGCATCCGTTTCTATGAAACTTTGCAACGCTCTTAAAGGATATGCCTTTGCAAACTGGCACATATAGGTGAGGTTACGTTCCGAATATCCTTTCTTTTCAGGGTAATGCAGTCGGATAGCCTTTGCCAACTGCTTGATGATTTTGCTTCCCCATCCGTGCAGCTGCTGGTGATAAAGGATGTAATTGCCTACCTTCCAGTAATGGAACAGCATTTGTGCATTGGCTGCAACAATCAGCCTTACTTGTGCCTGTTCTATTTCCGAACCGACCGCTTGAATGAATGCATCAAAATTCGTTTTTTCTATGTTGGATTCCTTGTTGTTCATATTGTGATGATAATTTCTACAAATATAGTCATTGGTAACTATCTATGAAACTGTTTGATACTTTTATAGTTGATTAAACTTGTTCATGGCATTTGCCTTAATATCATCCGCTATGTCAATGTAGGGTTTCATAGCCTTGTAGTCGCTGTGTCCCGTCCATTTCATGACTACCTGTGCCGGGATTCCGAGAGCCAGCGCATTGCAGATGAATGTCCTTCTTCCTGCATGGGTACTGAGCAAAGCGTATTTGGGTGTGACTTCATCAATACGTTCATTTCCCTTGTAGTAGGTTTCCCGTACAGGCTCGTTGATTTCTGCCAGTTCGCCCAGCTCTTTCAGGTAATCGTTCATCTTCTGGTTACTGATGACGGGCAGAGCCATGTAATTCTCGAAATGGATGTCCTTGTATTTGTCCAGTATGGCTTTGCTGTATTTGTTCAGTTCAATCGTCAGACTGTCGGCAGTCTTGACTGTGGTTATTTCGATGTGGTCAGACTTCACATCGCTTCTTTTCAGATTGCGAACATCCGAATACCGCAAACTCGTAAAGCAGCAGAACAGGAAAACATCACGCACACGTTCCAGGTATTGCTTATCCTTGGGTATCTGGTAGTCTTTCAACTTGTTCAGTTCATCCCAAGTCAGGAAGATTACTTTTTTCGAGGTGGTTTTCAGTTTCGGTTTGAACGTATCGTATGCAATGTTCTGATGATGTCCTTTCTTGAAGCTCCAGCGCAGGAACCATTTGAGGAATCCCATTTGCTTGCCGATGGTGCTGTTTCTCATATCCTTGGTATCACGCAGGAAGTTGACGTATTCGTTCAATCCAAATTCGTCGAAATAGTTAAACGTTGCATCCTCCTTGAACTCTTTGAGGTGGTTCCTCACTGCTGCAAATTTCTCATAGGTGGATGCCGTCCAGTTATTCTGGTTACCGCACTCTTTTACAAACTCATCGAACACCTCCCAAAAGCTGACAGGGACTTCTTCCGGCTGTTCTTCGCTGGTGTCTTTCATTCTCATGTTGAAAGCTTCCTTCAACTGTTGGGTTGTTGGCATGACCTCCTGCACCTCAAATTCCTTGAAAATATTCTGGATTTCGGCATAGTATTTCAGCAAGTCCGTATTGATTTCGGCTGCACTTTGCTTTAGCTTGTTGGTACATCCGTTCTTTACCCGCTGCTTGTCTGCATCCCATTTGGCTACGTCAATCCGGTAGCCCGTTGTAAACTCGATGCGTTGGCTGGCAAAGATGACACGCATACGGATGGGTACGTTCTCTACGATTGGCACACCGTTCTTTTTCCGGCTCTCCAATGCAAAAATGATGTTGCGCTTGATATTCATAATTGGGTGCGTTTGAAATTCTACACCCAAATATACACCCAATTATTGAGATAGCAAAAGACATTTAGAAACATTTAGTTTTACTCTGTGTTGTAATTTGCACTTGATTATCAGTCGTTTGCAGTTTTATGATATTCTGTGAAAGTATAAGTTCGAGAGCCTGTCTCTCCGCTGGAAAGAATTGCAAAATAAAGAAAATCCCTGTAAATTAATACTTTACGGGGATTTTTTGTTTTTGGGCATAGCAAAAATAAGCATATCAAAGCATTCTTTCGGTGTACTATTCGGTGTACCTGTTTGCCTTCAATGTCAGGTACACCTATTAAGTAAATAATTCATTGTTTATCAGTGTTTTGCATCTTGACTTGTTGCTCTTGGAAATTTAGTTTTGTGATTAAAAAACAAGTAAGATGGAAAGAACAACATTTTGTCTATTGTTCTACATTCGTAGGACGAAATTGAATCGGAACGGTGAGGCTCCGATAATGATGAGAATTACAGTGAATGGAGTGCGAGTTGATGCTTCAGTGAAGAAAACAATTCTTCCGGAATTCTGGAGTGCGGCAAAAGGAAAGGCCCTGGAAAAGAAGCGTGAGTACAAGGAACTGAATCTGTATCTTGACTCTATCCGTTTGAGGATAATGAAAATTCAGCGTGAACTGGAAATAGAAGGTGTAGCGGTTTTTGCCGGCAGTGTCTTGGACCGTTTTCTGGGTAAGGATGCCCCCGTACAGCGTACCCTGTTTGAGGTTTTCCGTGAACATAATGATAAATGCGCCCAATTGTCCGGTACGGACATGGCGCCTGCAACCGTGCAGCGTTATGAGACATCCTTGAAGCATACCCGGGATTTTGTTTGGGAGACATATCATAAGAAAGATGTTCTTTTGGATGAAGTTTCCCGCCAGTTTATTGAGGATTACGAGTTTTGGCTTAAGACAGAGAAAAAGTGTTGTCATAACACTGCCACCAAATATTTGAAGAATTTTAAGAAGATTATCCGTATTGCTTTGGCTAAGGGATGGATGAAGAACGATCCGTTTTTAGAAATTAGATTCTCATTGGATAAGGTGGAACCGGACTTTTTGGAAGATTCAGAAATCCAGAAGCTGATATCGAAGGAAATTGATATTCCACGATTAAGTCAGGTACGGGATATTTTTGTGTTCTGTTGCTTCACCGGTTTGGCTTTCTCGGATATTCATGGTTTGAGAAAGGAACATATCGTGGAGGACTCGAACGGTGTCAGGTGGATACGCAAGGGAAGACAGAAGACCAAAATCATGTGTAATATTCCATTGATGGAAATACCATTGAAGATTTTGGAAAAGTATTCCACCAATGAATATTGTAAGAAACATGGTGTGCTTTTTCCGGTACTTTGCAATCAAAAAATGAACGCCTACCTTAAGGAACTTGCTGATATTTGCGGTATAAAGAAAACATTGACCACTCATGTGGCGCGCCATACTTTTGCCACTTTTGCCCTGGCCAATGGTGTCTCGATAGAGAGTGTTGCTAAGATGTTGGGGCATGCCAATGTCCAGATGACCCGTCATTATGCACGTGTGCTGGATCGTACAGTGATACGTGAGATGTCACAGATAAAGATGGATTTTCATTTTCCATTTAATAAGGACGACAGTTCTGTTATTGTTGAATAAGATCTTTTTCTATGTAAATAGACTGATTGAATATAGAAGAGCATGTTAAAGATTCTTTTTAGATGTAATATGGCTCTTTTTTATTTAATTGAATTTGTTTGGACTCATATAAAGCAGTTTCCCTAATTTATCTACTACTTTATTTTATAAATGATGTATTAAATTATTAATAAGGCGATATTCTGATATCTAATTTTATTCATAATAATTTAAGAGAAAGTTTATAGAAATATTTTTTTTGTGTACCTTTGAAAATATGTAAAATGTAATTGTATGCATAGAAAAGAAAAAATAGAAAAAATAGCAGAACTATTTGCAAGATTTAGAACTGAGGTCGAAAGTTTAAATAGTCTAAATTTGTATGATATCAATGTTCATGCAGAAAATGTGATTATTCCTATTTTAAATTTGGTTTATGGAGTAAATTTAGTTAATATAAATAATAAAGTGAGGAATTCTGCTGCTATAGATCTAGTGGATACAGAAAATAGAATAGCGGTTCAAGTTACATCTACTGCTACTGGGGACAAAGTCAAACATACAATAAATGAATTTGTAAAAGGGAAACGTTGCGAGGATTATGATAGATTACTTATATATATCATAACAGAGAAGCAGAAAAAGTATTCAGATGCTATTTTCTCTGTAGCTTATGATAATGAATTAGAATTTTCGGAAAAAGATATTTTAGATTATAGCGATATTCTTAAAGAAGTAAACTCTTTAATTAGTATTGCTAAAATAGATTCTTTATTACAATTATTGAAAAATGAGTTTTGTGAAGAGGAAATAAGTAAACGAAGATATCTATTAGAACATAGAGAGATAATAAAAACAGAAGTGCTATTTCCGAATATACTTGAAGTAAATATCCCTTCAAAAGTATATGTAGGCATAATTGGGGTAGATCGGGATGATATAATTACGCAATCTTGGAGTACTCCCAATAAACTTAGAAAGAGTGCATCTATGGGTAAGGTGTTAAGTAAGGCGTTTGAACTATTGAAAATCACATATTGCAGAGATTGGTTTACTTTTGAAGATAAAATTTTATCATTTAGGCCCTTGGATAATCGGGATGAACCTTTAAATAAGTTAGTGGAAATTGGTACGGTTGAAGAGTATTCTGTAAATGAATTTGTCAATGTTAGTTTCAAGTACGAAGAAGCACTGCTTCATCTTATAAATCGTTCTATAGAAGAGTTGGCTTCATACAAGAATATCCAGTGGTTGCCAAAAGAAAAATACTTTAGATTTAAGCCTATAGGGGTACCTAGGGAACGAAAAATTACGTGGAAAAATAAAAAAATGGCAACGCGTTCTGTTATTGCTGAAGTTTGGAATAGCGAAAAGAAGCAAATTTTATATTTTAGGCAACTCTCATTTAAAATTCAATCTTTTAGATCAAATGAAAAATGGTTTATGAGTATAACTCCAGGATGGAGTTTTACTTATGATGGATATCATAGCTGTAAACAAGAAAGTCAATTAATTGCTCAGAAAAAAAACTTGGAAAGTAATTCTTCTGTTTACCAACATTTTATGTTTTTGTCATACTGTCTTACAAATAAATTAGAAGATAATGAAGCTGAATATAAGTATATATCATTTTCTTCTCCTTTTAATTTAACACTTAATTATACTCCATTGTATGGAAATTAAATTACTAGATGAACCTTTATTACAGTTTGGTAAGGGGGAATATGTTTGTCCTCGGACAGGTATATATAAGTATAATGTATCAGATATTAATGATATAAGACCTGATAAAATAGTTGTTGGGTTTATAGGATTGAGTGAAAGTATTAATATTGCTATTAGCTGGATTAAAAAATGTGGTAATCATATTGAAGCAAAAAAGAGTAAGCAGCCTAATCTTTTTACTAATTTTCCAGGATTTAATGAAACAATCGGATTTCATAGCAAAATTGTATATGATGAATCGTATATACGTAAAATTAATAATTCGACCCTTGACAGAATTAAAAAAGAAGCTAATGATATTGATCAGCTAATTCTTAAGACAGTGGAGCTTTATTTGTCAGAAATACATTTTCTTGCAAACAATAAGAAGCCAGATGTTATTTTATGTGTATTGGATGAATCTTTGACAAAAATAATATATGGGACTAAAACTTTTGAAATAGATGATGATTTTGGAGAGGAGGATTCTGTGGAAGTTGAGTTTAATTTTAGGAGATTGCTAAAAGCCAAAGCTATGGAATATAATATCCCAATTCAAATAATAAGAGATAGAATAGCTAAACCTTCTTCTGAGATGCAAGATGAAGCAAGTATAGCTTGGAACTTTTATACTGCCTTATATTATAAGGCAGGAGGTATTCCTTGGTCTTTAAAAAAGGAAACTAATAATATAACTTGTTTTGCAGGAATAAGTTTTTATCGTACCCGTGATAAGAAAACTATTCAGACCAGTGTTGCACAGATTTTTAATGAACACGGTAATGGAGTAATATTAAGAGGGACCCCTGTAAAAGAGGATAAAAAGGATAGGCAACCTCATTTGACGGAGGAACAAGCATATAATCTTTTAAAGGAATCCTTGAGTGAATATTATAATGCAATAAAAATCTTTCCTCAAAGGCTTGTTATTCATAAGAGTTCGAATTATTCCGAAGAAGAAATTGATGGTTTTAAAAGGGTTGCTTATGATATGAATATTAATTCAATAGATTTAGTAACTATCATGCCAACAAGTTTTAGATTATATAGAGATAATGATTATCCTCCATTAAGAGGAACAATGTTTAGTCTTGATAGATGCCGTCATTTTTTATATACTAGAGGATATGTTGAGTATTATGGGACGTATCCAGGTAAATATATTCCTAATCCTATAGAAGTAAGGCTTTTTTCTTTTGATGAATCTCCTGAACAAATATGTAGAGAAATATTATCTCTTACAAAAATGAATTGGAATAACACTCAATTTGATAGAAAATTTCCGATTACAATTGATTGTAGTCGGAATGTTGGAGAAATATTGAAATATGTGTCGCCGGAACAAAAACCTCAAATTAAGTATAGTTTTTATATGTAGAAATTGTTGTTACGCTTAGAAACTCTAGTTTCTCTTAATAAAAACAATGCATTTTAATGTAACTCTCTGAAAATAAAGAAAATATAGAGAGTTTAAAAGATGCAGGTAACGATTTGGATATAGAAGTCCTGCTTCGGGTTACACTGCTTTGCATAGTTTCAAATAACTCATATACAAATGTAGGCAAAATTTGGAATAGAACAAAATATACTGCTAAATATTTTGTATGAATCTGATTATTAATATATTAAGAATTTAGAGTGTAACTCATTGATGCTTACTTACCATAGAATAGCCGGGGACAGTGCCTCCCGGCTATTTTTTTGTCTCCAATTGGCGTTTTCTGTCTTTTTTTGTCGGTTGCTCAACGGTTGAGTAACCAATGGCCTTATAATATCTCCGTAATATTGCACCATAAACAATAAAAATAAGGTCAATATGAATAACAGAAGAACTGCACCGGGTGGACAAACAGCCCACATGCTTAGTGCCATACTTGCTAAAGTTACCAACATTGAAAAATTATTGGCTCCTGCCGTACATAATTTGCCGGACAGCGAGATACTGGATTCAAAAGGCGTGCGCCTGCTCACCAAGATGTCGGACAGGACACTTTTAAGACGGCGCAATGATGGGACACTTCCCTTTCACAGAGACAAGGGGAAGATATATTACCGCCGTTCGGACGTACTCCGTGCCATGTTACTGGAAAAAGAAGAACACTCTAAAAAATAAGCGTTATGAAAAAGATGATTAAAATTGAAAGCGGTTCTTTCGCTGCACTCGTGAGAAGTTATAAGAAGTCGTTGAACATGTTGGCCGTCCTGCAACATATCTGTCAGGAAAATGATGTGGCGCTTTCCATGCTGCCCGATGAAGTCTGCGAACTGATAAATCTCAATTCGGCAGAGATTGAGAAACAACGTTTGAGCGGACGGTTACGTTTTGCGGAAGAAGAGAACGGGACAAGGCATTATTCGATTGTGGATATAATCAATTTGAAGGATACGATTGATTGCAAGGCAATAAACAGGCAGGTTGAAGAGTTTTCCTTTGAGGAAGAAGAATGATGTCTTCCATTCCCCATAGACAAGGGAACGGCTGGCAAGGTCGGATTTATCCGGGTGCCAGCCATGCCTTTGTCTTTTCCTGAAAAGCGGCTCTTTGCTGTAACCTGCGGAAGCTACGCAGGCTTCACTTCCGCAGGTTACAGCAATGTGCCGTGGGAAAAGTACCTATATTAAGATTATTTTTTGCAGAGATTGCAACAATCAAGGGGATTCGGATTTATTTTGTTTTTCCAGTATTCGTAATGCTCCGTCACATCTTCACAAACAGTCAACTGCTTAAATCCGCTGATTTGTCCGAGGTATTTAATCTTCAATTCAAGTGGCAGGTGCTGATAACCACTTTGTTTGAAAGTATATTCTGAATAGTCAATATTGAACCATTGTTTTATTCAGGTATTCACTCTTAGAAATTCCACTAATATTTTGTCACATTTGATTGTATTCAATTTTTTGAAATCTATGTATTGCGGAATAAAAGGTGATAATCTTAAAGATACGTCAAAATTATGTTGCTGTAATTTCTCAAGCGCATTTATCCTTTGTGACGGCACGCAGGCTCTTTCATATGTCCGTGACAGGTCATCGTCCATCGTTGTTATGGATATTTGGATATGTGCAAGTTTTTTGTCCATTAATCTGATATATTTATCATCCGCCACCATTGATGACTTGGTGACTATCAGATAGCCGATACCTTGTTTGTTCAGTTCTTTTATAGCCTCATAGGTTATGTGACAGCGGCTTTCAATGGGCTGGAAACAATCAGTCATACCTCCAAGCCTGACAATGGAACCGGATGGAATTTTACGGATAACTTTTAACACCTTGTCAATATCCGCGACTGCCGGATGTTCCGCATCTCATAGTTTGCGGAAGCTCAACAATGATTTTGCATAACAATAGGAACAATCATGATAACAGCCTTTTCCGTAAAGGTCTAAACGTGTCGGATAATTACATTTTTCTCCTTCATTTCCTCCGACTGATTTATAAAAGGATTTATATTCGGAATGCCTCGGAGAAGACTGGATATTCTTTTGTTTTTTCAATTCCATAATTATGGGGTTATTAGATGATACATTAAATATATACCCGACATCCATAACGACAATCGGGTATATAAATTGAGTAAGCCGGTTCCCTGTCGGCTATACGACAGAAAAACTATTTTTCTTGCCTTTAGACTTAATGGTAGCAACATGCCGGGGTGTCTGCTTGGTTTCTTGTTGTTTGCCCTTTTTCGGTTCATCCAACTTCGGCTTGTATTCACGGGCGTTGCGTCCTATCAATAGTTGGTTGCTCTTGTTGCTGAAACGTACATCATCGGAAAATACCCTGCCTTTGTAGCGCATATTCTCAACGAACACCATTTCATGGTTTTGGAGCATCTTCTTCTGTTCAGGTGTAATTCTGGCACCCATGATAGTATCGTTGACTTTCAATTGTTCGCCGGACTGCTTGAATGCGATATCCATTATTTTCGGATCGACGAAAGCAACGCCGGAAAGCAGCGTGTCATTTTTACGCTGTATGTCGTTGATGGGAAGCTGACCTCCTGACGCAAGGATTTGCTTCTGTTTGTCATCCAGCCTTTTTCCGTAGATATAATCGGGTATCTTGATGGCATCCACCGGCATGGTGATGATACGGTTGCTCGGTTCATGAAAGGATACATAACAGTTGCAGACGGTTCCCGTATGGGTATCTTTCATCTCTTTGATTGTCCCTAATATCCCGGTGTCTTTAAGCGACTGCTTTTCCTCGTCCGTGAATACTCCTTTATAGGCGGGCAGGTCGTACTGCGGTTTGTCGAGCCTACTTAGAGTTTTCAGTTGCACCTTGCCGTCCTCCCCTTTGACACAGAGAAAACAGGCTTCTCCCATATCCTTCTTTTCTCCGTTCACTTCCTTGCTGATGGGAAAAGCCATAGAGGTAATTCTACCTTTCAGCATCTCACCCATGCAGTGGTTATCAAAGAGTAATTGCTTGTCAACTCCTAGTGCGGCAAGTTCTTTCCACGGGAGCTGGTGTTCGTCGAACTTATACCTTCGGGCAAGTTTGGCGATACGCCCTTCATCGTTGAGTTCGCTGTTCTCCACCAGTTTTTTACCGTCTGCTCCGGGGTCTTCCCCTTTCCGGATCTGGATAACGGCATTCAGTGTCTTTTCCAAAAGTACGAGAGGTACAAGGAAAAAACTGAAACTCGTGGGATTTTCGTACTGGTTTTTGAAATTCGTGAAGAATAGTTCCAGCGGTGAAGTACGATCCAGTTTGAGGAAGCTGCCGCTGTTCTTCTTGTCGGGTGGCACGATTTCGAGACTGCCGTCCTGCTCGTTCATTTTAGAAACGACTGCGGTCTTGTTCGTTCGCTTGTCAAGGATGGCCATTACATGCTCGTCCTGACTCTGTTCTTGTTGTTCTTGCTTTTTCTTAGCCATAAAATCAATAATTTAAGTGATACAATAATTAATCAATACCGGGTAAACTTTAGCCCGTCGGTGCGAATGTAGAGGTTTAATTGATAGGTTATTATGGTTTAGGACGCAGTGGGAATGAATGGCGGCATTTGGCATTTCTTGGCGAGTTATACAAATAAGATTTAGAGATTGCAATTCAGAAACTAATAGTATAAAAGTCAAAAAGTTATTGTTTTTTTGGTATATTTGTACATGAATATTTTTATAAAATATATCAAATGGATACAAATAACTTATCTCACTTAGCTAAAATAATTTCAGACTTAGCCAATAGTAATCTTGAACAGCTACAAGGTAAATGTCAAGATGAAAAAGATATGCAGGATTATTATTTAGGTATTTTACAAAAACAAGCCCTCTTATTGTTAGACTTATCTACAATTCTGAAAAATAGGCAAAGCAAATATATATCAACGCCATATATTGTTCTTAGGAGTTTGTTGGATGATTTCATGCATCTTATGTATTTGGAACTTTCTAACAATAAGGAAGAAGAGATTATTAAAATTAATGCCGAAGCATATAAACATTGTTTTGTTTCTTTGCAAAACTTAACGGATTCTAATTATGAACATTTTGATGGTAAATACCCTTTTTATTTAAAACAAGAAGAAGTGGAAAAAGTAAAAAATCAATTTGTTAATAAAGATAAAAACAAAAAATATTTTAAAGAGATTACAAGGTTTAAATTTAAGTCATTTATGACTTTCAATACATTGGTTGGTCGAATCAACCATTCTCGTGAAATAAAGATTTATAGGGATAGAGCATATTATTTATGGAAAGAGTTTTCTGAATTTGTCCATTATTCAACTTTCTCCTTTAAAATGGAGCAACAGGATACTCCTGAAAATATGAATAAAATAGATGAATCATTTCAATATTGTTATAATTCTATTTATCTGTCGTTTAAATATTTCGCCTCTGAATATGATCTAAATTTTATAGATAATGAGGCATTAAGAAAGAGATATGGTATTATACTTCCATAATTATGGTAAAAACGCCCAATTAGAGATAGGAGCATGGCAGGCCGGTCGGACTTGTCCGGGTGTCTGCCATGCTTTTATCCTTTCCTGAAAACGGCTCTTTACGGCAATCTACGGAAGTGAAGCCTGCGTAGCTTCCGGGATTGCCGTAATGTGCCGTGGGAAACATACTGTTATGACACTGTTTTAGGCCTGACCCGGTTCCTCTTCGTTATTTCCCAACAGATGTTTGAGTTCCGGGTCATTCTCTATGCGGATCAGTTCGTTTTCCACCAGTTCCACAATATCCTGCTTGATTTGTCGGTAGTTGGCTTGTATCTGCTGCTCCTTGTATCATTACCATCCTCGTCCAGAAAGCTGCTGATTTCAGGAATGGGTTGATAGGCCGCCGTCTCTTTCTGTACCGCTTCATTATCCACTACTATCTGCGCATGGAAAATCTTCTGTTCTATCGTCTCTCCGAAATTGTCCGTTACGGCACCGACAAACCTCCCTTGCGAAAGTGTACTGATTTTGCTGGCAGGTATCAGACTGTCAAGTTGCGTGCTGATGGAAGTGGAAGTGTCACTGCGGTTGATGCTAACAGACTCACGTTTTTGCAGGATTTTTCCAAACCTTTCTGACAAAGTCTTGGCAGTTTCACCCACCACTTGACCGCTAAAAACATTACCCACAGTTGACATGATTACAGTAGCCTCCTTGTCTCCGTAATCCCTTTTCAATTGCGAAAAGTCCTGAAGGCCTAACACGACCGCCACTTTGTTGCTTCATGCCGTGGCAATCAGATTATCCAGACCTTTAAAGAAAATAGTTGCTAACTCATTAATAATCATGCAGCTTTTCGGTTGTTTCTTCTTGTTGGCGGTAGTAAATAGCTAAAAGAAGCTAAAAAGACGACCCATAAAACTAGATTGTCTTTTCTTTATATAATAATGTGACTCTCGCTAAAAAACGGAACGGGTGTTTCTTCTTTCAGTTTAATTTAACGCTTACGACGAGAAGAAGAGTAAATATTAAAAGAGCGTAGCTCAAAATAAATCTCTCTACGCTCTTTTTGGGGCTGCTTATTTTCTTTTTCTACTTTTTTCTCTTTGAGAGAGTGCACTTCCTGCGGCGGTTTTGCTTGCGGCACTTGTCCGTCCATCTCTCAATACTTTTGAAGCGGCACTAGCAGCGATTTTTCCAGTAACTTTTTTAGCCATTACTTTTAAATTTTATTTCCAATCCGAACAATGCAGGTGGATTGATTCCTGCCGAAAATCTTTCTTGTGTAGCGGATTTTTTGACGCTACGCTTAATGCTAAAATAGTGCAGCCCAGCCAGGTATCTTTTGGGCCAATTTAATCGCTGAAGAACCTAAATCTTTTATTTTAGATATAAGTTGGGCTTGTGCCAAATTATTTTTGGAAGCTTTCTCTACAACTTCAACTAATGCTTGATAGGTTTGCATACTATTTGATGCTGGTATGATCGCATCAATTTCTTCCTTTGATAATCCTTTTAACAGTTTTAGTTCAACACCATACATATCGTTAAATACTGCATCTGCATTCGCAAATGATTCAGAAAATCTGTTTGTTTTCATTTTGCTGTTTTTTTAGTTAATTCTTTGATTTTGTTTACTATATCTTCGATTTGCTGTTGAGCCTCATTGCTTTTAATATCAATCTGTTCCCCTTTTTCAAGAGCCATATCTACAAATCCTGACAACTCGACCAATCTGTTAGTAACCGTAGTGTCTAAACCATTAAGGCCAACTATGCTCAGTGCTTCGTTTTGACTTTCTTTGATTTTCTGAACCGATACAAGGTAAGCTGTAAGGGTCGTATTGGCGTATATTGTATTTTGATAGGATTGATCAATTGCATTCAATATTTCTCTCTCTTGCTCTAATATAGGAAAAAGCAATTCATTCCTTTTTGCATTTATTTGTTGATTCGCAGCTTCTTGAAATTCCAACATAACATTCAAAGCTTCTTTCGTCTCAGCCTTACCACCCGTTTTTCCAGCGTTTTCTATAATGCCATATATGGATGATTCCCCTCTTATATGCTGGTTTAGCTCTGCTTCCAAAACATGATGAATAACGAATGTAGCATACACATCGTCGATGAACGTATTTACATTGAGCTTAATTCTGTTATAATACAGTTGTACCATATTTCGGTGAGAATCATGCAAAATCTGCAAATCTGAGCCTATCGTTTTCGACAGAATTATAGTTTCTTTAGGTATTGAGGCACACGATACCAGTAATAATGAAGAAAAAATAACGGTTAAAATCTTATTGTTCATATTTTCTGTAGTTTAAATTATTCTTTTAATGTATTCCTCCACCATGCCAAGTACCAGTGGTTACCCAAATTTCATAATGAAATAACCATTCACTCGTCCACGGTATAATCGTTTTTGCAATCATTTTACGTTCATTCCATTCATTCATTAGTCTATGATATAAACATAAATGCTGCTTTTCGTGATTATAAGTATGGGGAAGTTTAGTCGCATCCTTTGCCAAAGGCAAAGGATTGGGGCTAATTACATATATATTGGGATTACATCCGATATTATACTCTATCCTAATATCATAAGTTATACTTAAATTAGTTGGTTGAAGCTTTCCTACCCAAATTAGCCCTTTATCATATCCAACGATTTTCAAGGTAGAGTTAGGGAAGAAATGTCGAAGCATTCCTCCCTGAGCATGTACTGAAATTCGTTTCTTTTTAGTCATTTCCATGAAAATTGTGGGTCGCAGCGGTCACAGAGCCAACCGAACTGAGAATACCTGTTCCTATTGCCATTTTCAAAGCTCCACTTTCTCGAAGATTAAGATTCCTTTCGCCTAAAGTGGAGAACGTTTTCGTAACAGTTTGTTCCCCGAAAGGCTTTTTCATTGCTTCAGCTATATATTGCAATCCTCGTTTGTGAACAATTGTTTGTACATCGTATTCTACTTGGTCGAGCCATTTGTAGAAGTTCTTTTCCCTCTGAGGATGCTCGACCCATTTATCTGCAAAATTTTCTTCAGGATTTACCGGGTTTGGAATCCATTTAACCATCCTGCCGGCATTTGAATCATAGCGGCTTTCGATATAGTTACGCATATTGGAAACTACATTTGTCAATGCATCTATGATAGATGTTTCTTTGTTATATCCCCTTGAAGCTAAAGTTGTAATAATAATGGATATGGGTTTGTCTTCATCTCCGTTAAACATCATATCCCGATGTCGTTTCAGAATTTGGACAACCCGCTGAAGTGGTAACTTCTCTTTATTATATTTTGGAACAGGATTTACAGCTTCCGACAACATTATGGATTTACGTAATGATAAAACATCGGCTGCATTGAAAAACCATCTACCATAACCGAATGGATTGCTTTTCATCCAGTTTTCGGCAATCGTATCGGTATAATAGTTGTTTTGCTTATTATCTGTTATACGTATTGCCAATGATTCGTAATCTTTATCCAATGTTGTATTCGAGAAGGCTTTTTCAAGCACAATATTATATCCATTACAAACAAGGCTGGGAAGTATATCCATGTGATAATTCGCACTATCGGAATACATCAATGTCCAACATCTTCGTCCCTCCTCATCAAGCATATTTTTGTAGGTTTCGTTATCTTTAAGTCGATTCCCTACCACTTGTTTGAGATGATATTGTGTCCACTGTGGATTCTTGCCGGTCAGTTCACACACTAAGTCAATATCCAAATCGTCTTCTTCACAAATAGGTTTAATCATTGTTCCAAGCATGAATGAACCTTGCGGACGAACGACCGGTTTATATGGAGCAAGTGATGATTCTGGTTTTGCAAGCCATTCACCTACTGCACCATAACTACTAACTGCGGCGTTATATTGGGTTTCTGTGATGTCCAATGTTTGCCCGAGTGTTTCTAAAATTTCACTGAATTGTTTTTTTTCTTCTTGTGTCAGCATATTTATTTTATTGTTATTGTCTTATAAAAATCGTTCTTTACCTTATTTGCATCATAGATTACCATAGGCATATCAACTTTAGGCATCCATACTCTACCCAATTCAACGGATGCAGAAACAGGCATAGCAGGAAAAATGTGTAGTTCCGTACAACCATGATGCGATTTGATTTTATCAAAAGTATGTCGGACAATGCGGCGAAAGTCAGTTAGTAATCTTTCTGTTTTCAAGAAATCGTTATATGGTGTACTATTTATTGTGATTTCCCATATACTTGTATTCTCACCTAATACTTTTTGTATTCTATCATGTGTTATTGTTGCACTCAAACTCAATATGAGAACAGGAACTTTCCTTTTTTCAATAGGCTCGTGAAGGATATATTCAATATCAGAAGGAATTGTTTGCCATTCCCAGGTAAAAGGTTCCCTATGCTTTTGATATACTTTTACATTATTCAAATCGTTTAATAGAACTCCAAATTTTATTAGCAACGGCTGTGGTGCAATGGCAAATATGGAATAGTGGTCTGTATTACCTTGCATCAGCCGATGTTTGATTTTTTGATTAAACTGTAAAATAAGGTTAGCTTCCTCTGCTGTCCAATAAGTATCTGTATCATCTGTGAAAGGGGAATTTCTTAATCCCAACTCAATGGGATAATCATTTGCTGGATAATAATTGTATAATAAAGCCTCCCGAGCCAATTGATAAGATAAAGGAGAATTGTTTGCACCTATGTTTGCTCCATAAAGAATTATCTCACTAGACATGTTAGAGGCAATATCTGTTATTCGTTTGATACGCTCCTCATGTTGTTGTTTCATAGCTAACAATCTTATCTCTGAATGCCCCTCTACATCTACTTTATCTATCAAATTGTGATGTTCATTGCATAATAACATCAAATTGTTAATGTCATCACAGAGTAACCCTGAACGTTCAATGTCACCTCTTGGCCCATTAGGCTTATCTGCAACTATATGGGCGATATAAGCACTATTATATTTCTTTTTAGTTAGGATATCCCTATGTAGGACTTTATTGCATCCTTTATATTCACATCTTCCGGCAGAGATTGCCCATAAAAGGTTTTGATTTTTTGTAGTAATACTTGTTACACTCATTCTATTATAGTTTTATTGATATTCATTTATAGAGACAGAGATATGTATGTTCTCACATCAATACTGCCAATTGTTAAAAGTTCAACAGATTTTGAGAAATCTCCTCTTCTATACTAACATATGCTAAGCTTTTTGTTAAATTTGCCATTGAGTGGCGTTTTTTGTTTTTTAGATAGCATATTAAATTAGAAAAAGTGAATAATGACAATTGAAGAGGCAATTTTATCCCATGATATGGAAGACATTGTAAATAGAATGATTCTATATGCAAAAGAGAAAATAAGATTGATGGATGTCAAAGTATTGGAGGGAAAGGAACCCTTTGACTTTGTACAAGATGTTATTTGTAAGTCTCTCGAAGGGAAACGAAATTGGGATGAATCCAAGTGTAGTTTTGTAGAATATCTATTCGGTTGCTTAAGAAGTGAAATAAGTAATTACTTCTCTTCTAAACAGGTATATTGCCGTGATATCCCAGATAATCTATCTGAAAGCAATGAGAATATTGACGAGGAAATTTTAGAAATTACAAGGGTTCTAAAACAGGAAGGTGCTGATGATGACGAAATCTTTTTATTTTCATGTTGGGTTGATGGGATTTATAAACCTGCTATTATTTCAGATGATTTAGGTATTGACGTTAAATCGATATTCAATATCACGAAAAAATTAAGAAGACGATTATTAAAAATTCAATCAAAAGTAAGACAATTCATATGAATAAGACTGTAAATAAGAAGATAGAAGACGCTTTGCTAGATTTTTATTTAGAAGCTGACAAGAATATAATTGAAGAGATTATACAAGAGGATATTAATGATATAGAGGAGTATAAAAAGAAAAGAAATAAACTCCTATTTATGATTAAAGCAAAAGCCAAGAAACAGGCTAATGATGCATTAATAGAAAAAGTTTTAAATTACTTCGAAGATGCTATCCAGAAAAATACCGCAAAGCCGATCGCATACCTCAAACAATTGATATCTGAAAATCAGTCTTTTGCTTTGTATCACAATTTTGAAAAACTTTCCAAAGAGGATATTTTAGCAATTATTAAAGATAAGAATTTAATCGACATTATAGAACAAATAGAAAAACATGAAGCAGAATAATAATCCACAAAATAAGGCTCAAGAATTATTGGATAAGTTTGGGCTAGATGATATTATAGATATTCCAATGTCTGACTTTGTATCTGGTATTGATCTTATTTATATGGAAGAGCCTCTCAAAAATTGCGATGGGAAAATTATTTTTGGTGATAAAAAGACGATTATTAAGGTTGACTCTCAAATTGAATTTGAGCAAAGGAAACGATTTGTTGCTGCTCATGAAATTGGTCATGCTGTTATGCATCACAATATGTCTCTTTCTGATGATATTTTCTCCAATTTTAATTTGTTTAAAAATGTTGAAAAGCAATTAAGAAGTGGGCAGCAGGAAGTGGAGGCGAATTTATTTGCTAGTGAATTATTAATGCCAACCAGACTATTTAAAAAGGAAGCTAAAGGAAAGTTTTCTCCTTTATTGATAAAACAGCTTTCAGAAAAATTTAATTGTAGTTTAACCGCTGTTTCTTTTAAATATATGGAGATGAACTTACATCCAATCTGTCTTATTTTAACAGAAAGAGGACGAGTAAAGTATTGGAAGAAATCAGAGGATTTACATGTTTTTGTAAAAGAGTGTACAAAACTTGCACCTCCGAGCGATTCTGTCGCAATGGAATATCTACAACAGAATTATAAGTTTATCTATAATTTTGAAGAAAAAGCTCAACCAATAAATAAGTCAACATGGTTTGAACTAAAACCCTATGATGAAGATTCTGATTTTTATGAATATTGTATTCCAACAAAAAGTCATCAAACTATTTTGAGTATTATTTGGGAAGATTAAAGTCATACTTGCATGATATAAGAGCGTAGATAGGCTGGAGTGTAGAATGCCTTTCTATGCTCTTTTTGGTTGAAATAAACTGTTAATACTAATTTTCCTCCTCTCCCAACAAATGTTTGAGTTCCGGGTCATTCTCAATACGGATTAACTCGTTCTCTACCAGTTCGACAATATCCTGCTTGATTTGCCGGTAGTTAGCTTGTATCTGTTGTTCCATTGTATCATTGCCATTCTCGTCTAAAAAGCTGCTGATTTCTGGTATGGGCTGGTAGGCCGCCGTTTCTTTCTGTACAGCTTCATTGTCAACAACTATCTGCGCATGGAAAATTTTCTGTTCTATTGTCTCTCCGAAGTTGTCTGCTACGGCACCGACAAACATACCTTGCGATAACGTACTGATTTTGCTGGCAGGTATCAGACTGTCCAGTTGCGTGCTGATGGAAGTTGATGTATCATTGCGATTGATGCTCATAGATTCCCGCTTTTGAAGAATTTTCCCGAACCTTTCCGACAGTGTTTTGGCGGTTTCACCTACCACCTGGCCGCTGAAAACATTACCAACAGTTGACATGATTACGGCGGCCTCTTTATCTCCGTAATCGCGCTTTAACTGGCTGAAGTCCTGAAAGCCCAACACAACCGCCACTTTATTACTTCGTGCCGTGGCAATCAGATTATCCAAACCTTTAAAGAAAATTGTGGGTAACTCATCGATAATCACACAGCTTTTAAGCTGTTTCTTCTTATTTATCAGTTTAACGATTCTCGAATTATAGAGTCCCAACGCTGCCCCATAGATGGAAATTCTATCGGGATTGTTGCCCACACATAACACTTTCGGTTCCTTCGGATTGTTAATATCCAGCGTAAAGTCACTGCCGGACATGACCCAGTAGAGTTGGGGACTTATCAGCCTGGACAACGGGATCTTGGCAGATGCAATCTGGCCCATCAGCTGCTCGGCAGCTCCCCCTTTCCATGCATCGACAAAAGGTGAAAGGTAGTTCTCCAAATCAGGATAGCTTGTCAGAATGGTGAATACGTCTTCATACCTTTTATTAAGTAATTCAATGGCATGTGGGAACGTGCAATACTTGCCGTTTTCATACAATTTCAAAAATCATATCTTGTGATTTCCCTTCGTATTTATCATTTCCGCATGGTCTGTTAGAAATGAAACGAGGATATTCTTCTTGTCCTGTCATATTCTATATTCAAAAGGTTAATGCACAAAGTTAATAAAAAAAATATTATAGATAAAATAATATAGTCGTAACTATGAGGTGTCTGTTCTTGCAGAACCCCAAAAATGATTTAGATTCTAAAAAACAACCGCCATACTTCATGTCCAAAGTGATGGCGGTTATTTTATCCGATTGTTTATAATTGAATTATGCTATCATTCTCTGAAAGTAATTATAAAACCAATGGTACTCGATCAATAATTTCCAATATAAGTCAATCCTTAGATTCTTTCTTTCAGAAATGTCAATATCAATATCATCAATGATGTTAATTCTAATATCATTATCAGTCAAAGCCTTATTTACCTGATTTAAACTAATATTATTTATAACAATCTTTGCCCATATCTTCCTCATGAAAATCAAGGTTGAATGCATTAAATTTAGAGAGCTGATGGTTGACTCGTATTTTTCAAAATAAGTTAATGTACCATCAATTTCATATCGTACAATCTCTGCTGCTCTCGGAATGAAAAATAGTGGAACAATTTTATCATTTCCCCTAAAGTTATTGCAGCATTTATGTAGTATATATTTTTCTCCACCTTCAAAGACCTTTCCTTGACAAGAAGCAACTAAATTTTCATGTGCAATGCAATGGGGATAGGGAGGAGTATGTAGTTTGGGAGATATGGGAATCTCTTTATCTGGGCAATAATATATTTTCCCCCTTTTTAATCGTCCAAACTTACTGTAATATTTTACCTCTTCCTTACGCTTTTTGTCCTCTAAATGATGTGGCATTACATGTTCTAAAGTCACCTCATTAAAAGGAATTTTTCTCATGCAATAACAACAAAATCCTTGTTGTTCTTTGAGCAGTAAATACTTAAACGCTTTAATTCTTTTAAGTTCGTTGTAGTTTAAATTTACATATCTTTGAATATCATTGTTCCACTTATCTTTAATGAAAGCCTTGATAATTCGGTGTCCTTTCCTCTTATATTTGAATTTATTGATAAATTGCATATTCTTTATTAGTATTTGTCCTCTGCCAGTTGAGAGTTTATTTTAGAGATAATATTTATGTATTGTTCCTCCGAAACCATAGATTTAAGTTCTTCTTTCCTTTTTTCTACTAATTCCGGCTTACCTCTTCTTGAAAGCCTTAAGATGGCTTCTATTTCTTCTTTAACCTCATTGTCTGCATAAGGAGTTCCCATAAAATCATAAACAGCAGCAGAATAATCCACGCCATATAAATTAGGCAATGCATTTGGTGTATCTTCGTCTGCCTGCATTCTATAAATCATATTTCCCGTATCTTTGACTTTAAGATTGGAGAGTACCATTGGAGAATGTGTAGATACAATAAATTGAATACTTGGAAATGTTTTTTTCAGACGAGCTAACACTTCTTGTTCCAAAGAAGGATGTAAATGGAGGTCTATTTCATCAATTATGGCAATACCTTTTGGGTCTTCCTCGTTTGTTTTCCGTAAAATATATAATCTATAAGCCAAATCAAAAGCAATGGAGTATAGTCTTTTATATCCAGCAGGTAAATTATCAAAGATAACGTCCCGTTCATTTTTTAATCGCAGATATAATGATAGCGTCTTATCATCTACAACCGGAAAGAAATCTTTTATTTCAAAATCATCCTTTTCTTCTAACGCAGAATTGATAGGTTCAGAAAAAGTGCGCAATTTATTTTTTATATATTCTACTTCCTTAGAATTTAACGGGTCACTATCATTAAGGGAAATTTGTTTTAGCATGGAATTAATGAATCTATTTTGCCAGATAGATGTACATGATACTTCTGAATTCCATTTGTAATAAGCAAAATTCCTGATAATATATCCTTGTTCCTTAATAGCTTTTTTTGCAAAATCGCTGGTTCTTGTATCTATATGTGGAAATGAATCAGAATAGAAAACAAACAGTGGAAGTTGGTCGCTATTATGATATTCTGCCATAAGTGTACGATATGCTTGTTGATACTTGGAAACGAATAACGAAGCACCTGATGTAGAACGCTTATAGTATTCCCAATTCAAAGGTATATCATTAAATTCAGCTTCCATGTTGATTGTTAAATCAACTGCTGGTAAATCCGCATTTTGGGCTCGATAAAAATCTGTAGCTAATGTTGAAATGACTTTTAAATCGGGATTACCTGATATAAGTAAATCATCTCCCATTGTGCTATCATTGGAAAAAAAGACACTTAATCCATAACGAATGGCATTTAGTAGAGAAGTTTTTCCTGCGCCATTTTTACCAATAAAAACAGTAATTCCTGGTGTTAAATCAACCTCATAGTTTTTAAAGCAACGGAAATTTTCAATTGTTATTTTTTTAAGTATCATATTATTTTCTTTTTTTCTGTCTATGGATATAATATTCACAAAGTTAGTGATTTTCTAATATAAAACTTCATAATCTGATTATTGTTTGCAAATTTAGACTCTAAATTCCTTTTCTCCAAAACATTGTAACTACTATATACACAAGTTTACATGTGAATCTTATCCTTTCATCACTATAGTACGGGATATGCACATAACGTCAGGGTATCGGCAGAATTTTCTATATGGAAATTATAACTCTCTAAGCATCTTCTGTGAGTTTACCTTCATCCACCGGCTTATCTTCTTCCATAGGTTCATCCTTATCATCGGACAACATGCCACCCTCTATACGTTCATCTCCGTTACATTCCTTCGTTTTGCCTTTTTCTACATTCTCCCCGTCAAAATACCGACGAATAAACTCGTGCAAATCCTTTTCACGATAGTACGTTTTATGCAAGATCGTGTAATACTTCAGCCCGTTGTCTCTGTACCGTTGTAGTGTTCGTTTGCTGATGTTCAGCAACAGACAAACATCCTGATTATCGTACAGCCGTTCACCATTCAGGTAATTTTGCGGCTTCTTATTCTTCTTGTCCAGTGCGCCTACGACCTTTTCCACTTGTTCGAGCAACCGTTCCATATACGCCTCGAATGTTTCTTTATCCAATGGTATCATAAGCTCGCCTGTTTTAAATTTCCGATGATATAATAACTTTGGTTTGACGGGTCTTTCAGTATGATTTCCTTCTCCCGCATGAACTTGATATAACTTTTCGCTGTACGTTCCTTTACGTCCAGTATCGCTTGAATTTGTTCTGCCAAATCCACATAAGTAATAAAGTCCTGCCGTCCGAAAATATCCCGTGCCACTGCCACGAGTTCATCCTCTTTCCGCTTCTCCTTTTCCTCTTTCGGCTTTTCCCCCAGATACACGTGCATCCTGACATCTTTATCCCATGCAAACTGCATGATAGGCACATCCAACGGACTGCCGTCGCGCACTTTCAGCGCCTTCACCACCGACACCGACGGATCAGTATCTTTCTCTATCGAGAGGATAGCCGCCGCCTTTCGTTGCAACTCACTGCCCAAATGCCCCCGCAATTTCAGCCCCGAAGGAATAAAATGCAGGATAGTAACGATACAAGTATTGTAAATCCCCGCCAGCCGATACAATTCCTCCACCACGGCAATACTTTCCGTTTCATCATTCGCACCCTTTATCAAGTCCGCAATCCCGTCGATCACCACCATGTGAATCCCCCGGAACTGATAATGAAACTTATCCATGCTTTGGATAATCGCCTGCAAGCGTTCTTTCCGGCTCATTCCCGTCAGGCAATACGCTTTCAGGTATTCCGGCATTGATTCCCGTCCGCAACGCTTTAAAAGGTTTGTAATGTTCTTGTACGTCTGCACCTCCGACTGTTCCGTATCATAGAACAGAATCGCCTTCCGCTTGCTGTTTTCACTGACCGACACCCCCAACGTGTCCATCGCCTTATCCTTGTTCTTTTCGGATTGTCCGATGGCACCGGCTATTAACGCCGTCACATAATTACTTTTACCGGTTCCCTCACCACCGGTAATACAGAGGATATTCCCTTGCGTGCCTAATGGCACATCATTCACCGACACAACCATTTGTGCCACAGGTGGCGGATTATTAAAATCCACCTCACAAGATTTTAGAGCAGACATAGTTTCGCTGTATATTGTATCCAGATAATCCAGAAATAGTTTAATCAAATCCTCCCGGCTATTTCCCAAACGGAAAAAGTCCGAAATATCCTTTTCCACCTTCGTTCCCGCCAATGGCAGCAACAATCGTTTCACCCCGTAGTTCTTCAACGCCAGTTCTTGTTTTGCCGAACTGTCCAGCCCCGCTTTGTCCACATCATAGAGCAGTACAATATGTTTGAACCGGAAAGAGAGCCTATGAATAATTCCCACGGGAATAGTCACCGTTTCCGAATTGAAGCAGATAGCATGGAACCCGTGAACCGTCAGGCTCATCACGTCCTTCTCACTACCCGTAATAAAGAGTAAATCCCCCTTAGCAGGCAACTGCTCCAACCCGAAGCAATAATTCTCCCCAAAATCCCCGGCATATAAAAAGCGCATCTCCGAGTGCGGGCGGTACACCTTCACATATTGCTTTGCAGTATATCCGAACACCGGTTCTTTATCCGTCGCCGCAATGCTGAACGGTTTCCCTTCGTTATTCTCGCTGCTGAACTTCTTCAGTGAAACCACCCGGAATAATCTCAGTACCTCTTGCGTGATGCCGCTTTTTCCCCAGAAGGCAAGTTCCGCAGCCGTAAAGCTCTTTTGCGCCAACGTATAAGGTCTTGCCTTTTTCACTTTGGATGGCGATGTTGCTGCCGTGACAGCAGGACTGATGGGAGTAATAGTCTTCGTTTCAATATAATTTCCCGATGATAATCCCAAATGCAGGTCACGATCGATTATTTTCATTATCTGAATGAAGTCTTTAGAATCTTTACAATCTAGTCCATTCAATTTTCCCACGAATGCGAAACAGTCGCCTGAATAGTCGTCATTACCAAAGTCCTTCATTTTATAAGTATCACTTCTTCGCTCATAATAGATGTTACAGGAAGCGTGCTTATCCTCATAAAGCGGATTAAGGAAATTACGTCCTACACGAAATGGGGTAGGGAGGTAGTGCTTGAATATAGCCATTCCTCTATCTGTCAATCGCAGAATATCATCTTTATTCATAGTTCCCATTGAATAAGAAGTTTCTACGGAACTCATCCAGCGTATGTGGATCACAAACGATTATTTTCTCATTTAGTCCTCTTTCTATTTCTGATAATTTGTATCTGCATCTTCCTCGTAACATGGAATAGCTGATTAGATTTTCTTTTCTTAATCGTTGCAGTGTCTTGGTACTTATACGTAGCAAGTTGGCAACTTCTTGATTATCCAACCATATCTCTTCCTCCTCGTTTGGTTTACTCTCTTTTTTGAATACATAGTCTGCAATCTTTTCTATTTTGCGGATTAGTTCTTTATAGGCAGTCGCCTCCATTGTTATTACGTCCATACACTTATCTTTTAAAGTTTGGCACAAAGTTCATCGAATTAAATCGGGGCATTTGCCAACTTGTTACCAACTTGGCATAACTTTTTTTACATGACGATTGGAAATGAGTGGGATGGAGTCGGGTGCAAGATAAAGTCCGGTGCAAGGTGCAAGCCTATTCATATATATAGGCTCGCACCTTGCATTGGAATATAAAAAATAGATAATTAATAATCAAACATTTGGAAGATGTTCATATTTTCCATACTTTTGAACCCGAAAGCTATGGTAGACGAATAGCGGACAAAAGTGGTCATTAGGACAAAAGTTTAGGTCGTTACAAATTCGTTACAGGAAGCAAAATAATGAAAGCTAATAAGCTGATATATACGGAAATAAAGAGAAGAGGTTCAGAACCCTCCCTCTCCGCTGGAAAGAATTACAAAACAAAGAAAATCCCCTGTAAATTAATACTTTACGGCGGATTTTTGTTTTTGGTGCATAGCAAAAATAAGCATATTTTTTCATTAGAAAGTTCGGGGTATTTATACCCTCATGCCCTCACTGTATGTATAATGGGTTTATTATGAATGACTTATATGATAATGGTAAAAAAAATGCTCTCACTTATACTCTCATGCCCTCACTACGTTTTGAAGTTGATTTTCACATAATATGCTTGCTGTCAGCCATATATTCTTTTTTATAGACAGTTCCTGCCTGGTATAAAGTAGGGCGTTTTCAAGCCTTTTCCTCGTAAGAAATGCGCATGAAAGAGGAAACTTCCACGAAATGATAGCTTACGGATTCGCGGCAGCGGTAAAAAAGAACAAGACATTTTAAAAAAAGCTCTTGTTCTTTTAAAAAAAGGCGGTTATCTTTTTTAAAAAGCTCTTGATCTTTTTTTAAAACGCCCTTGTCTTTGATATGGAATTTTATTCTGGACTGAGGCATTTTACATATACATACGCATAAGCTCGTACGTACGTAGGTATAGCCTTGTATGGATGTATGTGCAAAAGCGTGTTTATACCCGTTCTCTTTGTATTTCTTTAAATGCTTTTCACTTATTCTTATTGAATTTGTGCATTGATTTCGTTTCTGAACTTTATAGGATTGGTGATAAAGT
>ULVJ01004246.1_pt1 | contig 30146 bp, 35 predicted proteins | sample 1959361 | NCBI WGS metagenome assembly ULVJ01 (sample SAMEA4835784, study PRJEB28245) | human gut metagenome | biome: gut microbiome; material: fecal sample | place: Denmark | collected 2008
TGGTGCTATGGATAAAATATATGAAACTTATGGCAAGATTTATCAAGAAATTATTCCTAGAGCGTGTTTGAAAATTATGAGTTTTTGATTATTTTATCCAAATCAGGATTGAAGCAAGGCATATGAACCCCATATATGTGAATGCCAACTTATCATAACGAGTGGCAATGTGGCGAAATCCCTTCAGTTTGAGAAAGTATTTCTCTACCAAATGGCGCTCTTTATACAACCACCAGTCACAATGTCGCTCAAATTTGGCTCCTTTTTTGGACGGAATGGTTGGTTCACCGCCTTTTTCATAGATATAATCAATCAAATTCTGACTGTCATAACCACGGTCTGCAAGCACACTGCTTCTTTCTATATTAACATGCTCTAACAATGGAATGGCAAAATTAATGTCATTACGCTGTCCCTCACTAAGCATCAGATAAACTGGATAGCCATAAGCGTCTACGGCTGCATGGATTTTGGAACTGGCTCCTCCACGGCTGTGTCCGATCTCGTTTGGAGTCCCCCTTTTTTTGCACCTGCACTGTGCTGATGAGCCTGAACGATTGTGGCATCCATTGAGAGTTCATAAAGTTCAGCTTCAAGGCTGAGTACCCGGAAGACGTTATCAAGAATTCCATCATCAATCCACTTGCGGAAGCGACTGTATACTGAATTCCAGGATCCATAACGTTCCGGCAGGTCACGCCATGGTGCACCGCTGCGTGCAATCCAGACCATCCCATTAAGCATAGTACGGTTATCTTTTGAAGGACGTCCAGGTTTCCCAGTTTTTTCCGGAGGGAGTAAAGATGCGATCTGTTCCCATTCCTGATCTGTCAGTTCGTAACGTCTTAACATAATATCAGCCCCTTTTTCTTTATTTTACCATGAACAAACGTTTTGTGCACTTTTTAATTTTCAAACACGCTCTAGTACATCGTATATTCCTATAAAAGATATTATCCTACACTTTGAAAAATATGATTATCGTTTTCATTGGAATAGTGATAATTCAATTATTGAAATTTGGATACCTATTCAAGATTAGAAACAATTTTATATCCTTACACACAGAGCAGTTAGTCTTTATGATTGACTGCTTTTTAACAAAAGACACCACGCAGGTGTCAATCGTGTCTTTTTAGTGCTGTTTCATTATCATATCAAGGCTCATTCAATAGTGGTAAATTCGTGGTAAAATGAGTGTTTTACTATACTTCAAAATGCTTGAAAGTATAGTATTTATGCAGATAATCGAAAATTAGATATAAAATTTAATATTACATAACATATTTGAAGATTTCATAACGATTTGAAAAAAGAATAAGCAATACCATAGTATTACCCAGACCGTCCACAAAGTCCCGACACTCGCCGGGATTTTCTACATTTATAACCGTTTTCCTGATATAACGAAACTATTATCCTGCAATGTTCATATCGAACGCTGATTATCAAACTTCAGCGATAGCCGAATATGCTACCGCCTTTTTTAGCATTCAAATAATGAATCAAAGAAACAAATGAAAGCCGAATAAATTTTTTCAAATAATATGTCACCATAACGGCTTATATGGTGTGTTTTATATAGAGAGGTAAAAATAAATGAAAACAGAGGAATTGTTTATCGAGTACATGGACAATCTTTATCGAATAGCAGTGTTTATGCTGTCTAATGTCCAGGATGCTGAGGACGCGGTTCAGGAAACGTATGTAAGATATTTACTAAAAAAACCTAAGTTAAATAATCAAGAACATAAAAAAGCATGGCTAATGCGTGTTTGTATCAATATCTGCAAAAATCAAATCAGATATAGAAATAGACATCCTAAGTACAACATTGAAGAAGTAGATGCGATAGGAATCGAATTAGAGGAAAAAGAAATTTTAAGAGAAATTTCACTATTACCAGTAAAACTGAAGAGAAAATTGTCCGGCTCGCTTCTTGCCTGTTCCAGTCAGTCGGACAACTTGCAGCACTTCGTCAATTCTCTTATCTGGCAATCCCAAAATGATTGTCCTAACTTTCAGATTTTCATAGGCAGTTAAGTTCTCATAAAGAGGCGGCATTTCAATTAATGCTCCGATATGATTTAAATCGCTGCGCTTCCATGTATGACCGTCAAATTCAATACTTCCAGAAGTCGGCCTCAAAATACCTGTGATCATTTTTAGTGTTGTGGATTTTCCTGCTCCATTCGGCCCCAATAATCCATAAACGGAATTTTTTTCAATATTCAGTGATAAGTTGTTTACGACACTTTGCCCGCTGAAAGATTTACAAAGGTCTGTTGTTTTTAAAATCTTACTCATATTCTGTCGTATCCTCTCTTTATAACTAATTATAAGAAAAAGGATAAACTTCTATTTTGAAGATTTCATAAAGAAAAGGCAATTCATAAAATGTTAACACACCATCTTTTTTGAACTATTAGTTCATGTATAACAAGAATTATTAGAGCGTTCATTTCTTTCAACAAGAACTGTAAAATGACAGTGGAGGTGAACTATCAGTGGAGGTTTTCAATACATCTTATATGGGAGCTATTTTTAAAACTGCCAGAAAGCGGGCAGGCTTGACACAGGAACAGGTAGCTGAACAGGTCGATATCACCCCCCGCTTTCTTATGGGGCTTGAAAAAGGCGAAAAACGTCCCAGCCTGGAAGTCCTGCTTCGCTTAGCACACCTGCTCAACATCCCTGGTGACGCCCTGATCCATCCTCAGCTGTCTTTTGTCGATAAAGAAGACCAAGAACTCCTCCGGCTGTTCATGGAGCTAACTGCCAGAGATAAAAAAGTAATCCTGGCTGCAGTCCACGAAATGCTGGGGCATTCCCATACAGAAAAATAGTCTTTCTAAAGTATTTCTTTTTCTGCCTATGATAATTTTCAAGTGTTCTCTTAGCAGGATACGCCACAATGCTATATCCCTTATGCCACCAGAAGGGCAGATGTCCCCCCTGGTGGCACTTTTCTTTTAACTGTACTCAGTCAAGGTATATAAAAGGCTGCTTCTGCCACCATTTTCTCTCCACCGCTGCTCTTTTTGAAGTAGACCAGCCTTTTCCAAGTCCTGGATTGCCCGTTCTACCGTCCTTCGTGACAGATTCATCTCCCTTGCAATGGTACCAATTGCCGGATAACACTGTCCCTCTGCATTGCATCGGTCTTTCAGGTACATATAGACAGCTTTGGCCCGATGGGGCAGTTCAGATGCATAAATCTTCGAAAAATATCCCACACCTATCCTCCTCTAGTCTGTCCTAAGCGGCGGTCTTGGAGGGGAATCATGCCTCCATTTACATTTTCGATGCTCCTCTTCATATGCTTTCTCAAACTGGCTCTCTCCTGTTCCCTCTTCTTCCAATCTCCCCTCCTCCCACTCTTCCTCATCTTCACAGGCAGTCTGCCTCCGTACAATCTCCTGTTCCAGTTCAAACCGGTCCGCATAAGCCACCGTTCTGGCTGCCTGTTCTGCCACCTCATAGGCTTCCCCGAACTGGATTCCCCATTTTAGGAACAGAGGAAGCTGGGTTCTCATGGGACAGGTTCCTGTCTTGGCCAGCACAAAATGACCTTTGGGAAGCGTCTTTAATTCCTCCGGAGCCATTAACGGCCGGCTCATCATCTGCAGGCTCTGGCTGGGATCATTTTTTCCTCTGGAAATAGAACCAGACAAAACGGTTCTGTTTCCCAGTGCTTTTGATAAAATCTCCGCACTTTCTGAGTTGGGTGCAAAGCCTCCAAACAGAATGTCCTGGCAGTTATCGATGATAATACTGGAACCTTCTTTTCCATAATTCTTCTCCAGCTGTGCGAAACTTTGAATAATGGGAACCATGCTGATCCGTCTGGAACGTCCTGCGGAGAATATCATTTCCATGGACTCAATTTTGGGGATGGTTCCAATTTCATCTGCAAACATCATCACCCGGTTTGGAAGTTTTCCCCCGCATTCATCAGCGATCATGAGCATTTCCCGATAGAGCTGCTGTAAAAACAGGGACACCATAAAATATTTCGTATTATCTTCCTCTGGCAGCACAATAAAGATTGCTGACTTTTCCCTGCAGAATGTTTCCGTATCCAAGGTGCTGTCAAAGCACAGGATCTGCTCCATTTCGGAATCCAAAAACGCATTGAGCCGCGACATGGCTGTGGACAATACGGAAGCCATTGCCTGATCTGCAGAATTTAAAGCTGCCCCTGCAAACCACTTTGCTTTATGGTTAGGAGGCAGTTTATCCATCAGTAACTGAAACAGGCTCCTGTTCTTTACCGGGGATGGTGCCAGAAGATCCTGGATCAGCTTGAACACCGAAATAATGTGGCGTTTCTCTGGCGGGCAATACTCTGCAATCAGCAAAATGACCGATGCCAGAAGTCCTTCTGCCGCATCATAGAAAAAGGCATTCTGCCCATAGCTGCTGGCCGATGCCCCATCGGAACTGATGATGGTTTTTGCCGTAATTTTTGCATACTTCTCTGCCCTGGCCTTAGCTGCCAGATTCTTTGGATTCATTAAATACTCATCCATATATTTATTAACCAGTGTCAGAATATTGTTTCCATCTGAACGGGTAGGATTCCGCAGATCCAGGATTGAAATCCGGTATCCATAGCAGTCCTTTGCAATTCCTGCATAATTCCGGAACAGATCTCCCTTGGTATCTGTAGTCAGGAAACTCATTCCGGATGCACAGGTGTATTCGATATTCGGATACAAAAAGTTAGCTGTCTTACCTACGCCGGCGGCTCCGATCATAAGGCAATGAATATCCCCGCTGTCCACCAATGCTGTGATGGAATTTCCTTTCTTTTTGTATCCAACTACCAACCCCTGTTCTTTTGGAAGATGCTTTCCAGTTCTCCATTGCTCTGGTTCATAGGACACATGGGCATATATTTCCCTGATTTCCTTTTCTGTCGCAAACCGGGCGGTCCCGTATTGCCCATCCCCAACAGTTTTTGACTTGATCCCATTGAGTGTATAGTGACTGGACAGCATAACCAGGCCTCCAATCACTGCAAACATTCCCAGTCCAATACACACAAACATAATTATTCCCTGTATTGGTATTCCCTCCCCTCACATCATCTGCGTGACTGTCTGACATTCTGCTACGAACTCCGGCGGCGGCTTCTGTAATGCCTGGAGATCTTCATTCCAGTCCTTCTGACAAGAAAAAAGCGGGAACACATTTCTGTATCCCCGCTCAGACAGCCGTTTTTTAATCCGCTCTCCTGCCTCGATTCCTGCTTTATCATGATCCAGACACAGAGTGATTTTGGAAAGGTGTGGTACATCCTCAAGAAGCTGTACCAGTGCGTGTTCCGCCACCCCGCAGAGTGCCACATAGCTATGCCCCATCCAATCCTTTTGATACATGGAAATAAAGGACAGCATATCAATCGGAGCTTCAAAAACATACACCGTATCGCTTTTCCCAATCCAGTGAAAACTGTATCTTGGATCGCAGCTTTCCACATTTCCCTTAAACGGTTTCCCCCGCTGACAGGTTCCTCGCTTATGGGCATGGCGTGGAATTCCATCCACATCAAACCCCACAAAAACTGCATTGTGGTATTTAGCGTCTTCATAAATCATATGTCTTCTTGCAAATACAGACACGACTTTAGGATCCAGACAGCGTGTCTTTACCAGGTATGCAAAAGCTCGGTGCATCGTCTGATTGGCCTCTGGGAGTATAAATGGTTTTTTCGGTTCCTGTTCCTGCTCCATGCTTTCCCTATATGCTTCCCCCTGCTCCCCTCCCAACAGCATAGTAACTGCATCCGGAAAACTCTGATTGTAAAACATCCTCACAAAATCAATGGAACAGCCTCCCTTTTCTGTTGCATGATCATACCATTGGTTTCCTCTTACTGTAATACTGTGATCACTGGCCAACCGTTTTTCTCTTCCAGAACGAAGCAATTTCTCTCCCTGTCTGGAAAGAAAATCTTCCAGATCTACCGCATTGGCCCTTTGCTTCTGTTCTTCTGTAAAATAAATAAATCCTCCCATACCTTCCTCCTTTGTCAATAATTGCCTTGTACCTGCTCCCGATCATCCCGTTTGTATCCCTGAGCCTGCTTTTTCTCTGCCAGCCTCCGCCGACGTTTTCGGTCAATCGGATTCCGACTTACCCCTAATGACCTCTGCACATCTTGCTGGAATACCCGTTCCAGCTGATGCAACAGCCTGGTCGCTGCCAGAAACAAGGAGGGATTCTGAAATGAATCCAAATGATCCAGTAAAAACTGGGCATAGATATTTCCCTGTTCTGCCGATGTAGTGAGATACTCCATTGCCTTTTGCCTGTCACATGGGATGTCCTTGCCGCAAAGATACAACTTTCCCAACTGATAAAACGCCCACTCATATCCTTGATCCGCTGCCTGCTGTAGCCATTTCACTGCCTCTTCCGCTTGAATCGGAACCTCATCCCCTTTGAGATATACCATTCCCAAACTATACTGGGCATATTGATTTCCTTTTTCTGCACACAGTTTCAGGTAGCGGACTGCAGTCTCCACATCCTTGCTCACCTGTTCACCAGAAAAATATAATTTCCCCAGTTGATACAAAGCCCATTCATTTTCCTGGTCGGCTGCCTTCTGAAGCCATTTCACTGCCTCTTCCACTTGAACTGGGATCTCCTCCCCTTTCAGATACAACATTCCTAAACGGTACTGAGCGATGGAATTTCCTTTTTCAGAAGACATCTTCAACCATTTCATAGCAGTTCCCACATCCTTGGATCCTCCTTCTCCAAAAAGCAACAGCTGTCCCATCTGATATGCCGCATATGCATTTCCAAGCTCTGCTGAGGAACGGAACCATTTCATGGCCTGATCTATATCTTTTTCAAAATACACACCATCCCGATATAATTTCCCTAATGCATACTGGGCGGAGGAATGATCTGCATTTGCCACTTTGGTGAGCCATTCCACTGCCAGACTGCTGTCTCCACTTTCTGTTTCCAACCAGAGTTTTCCGAGTGCATACTGGGCATTGGTATTTCCAAGCTTGGCAGACTTCTCCCAATATTCAGCTGACCTCTTATCATCCGCTTCAGTCCCCGTTCCTGTGTGGAGCATCTGACCAATCCGGTACTGAAGTTTATCATCATGGCTCTTTTCTTCCAATACCACGAAGCCGGAATACGCATCCTGAAATCTCCTCTCTGCTAGTTTTGGATCCTGCTTTGTACCAAGACCATCCCGATACATCTTTGCCAGTTCCAGACTGGCATAGGGATTTCCCTGATTTGCCGAACTCCTGTATAAAGAGAATGCCCGTATATCATTTTGTTCCACTCCCCGTCCCCGGCGGTAAAGCCCGGCCAGGGAATATTGGGCATACTTATGATTCGCTTCAGCCGCCTGAGAAAACCAATATGCTGCCTGCTCATTATTTTGTTCTGTTCCCAGTCCTGAAGCATACATTTTTCCAATGCGGTATTGGAGATACGGTTTCTGCCGTTCTTTCACCGACATTTCTTCTGTATGAAATGCCTCCAGAGCTTTTCTATAACATTCCTGTGCCAGAGTCATATCTATGTCCCGTCCTAAACCATCCGCAAGCATCCTTCCCAGATCCTGCATGGCAAACCCATTCCCCTGTTCCGCTTCCTGAAGGAATCTTTGATATGCCTTTTCAAAATCCTGCAGCACAGAATCACTGCCATACAAATAGTTTCTTGCCTGCTTGTATCCATCCGTCCACCAGTTAGAACCGGATGTTCCTTTTTTATCGAGGTAAAAAGACGCCCTTCGAATTTCTTCCTCCACATGTTCCGAATCGGTATCCTCTTCTTCTGTCATTTCTTCTACCTGTTCTGGTTCCTGCTCTGTCCAATCATTCGATGCTTCCAATCCCGTCTCTTCTTCCTCAAATAAAATATGGTAACTGCCCAGCTTTAACGCTTCCGCAATCACCATGTTTCTGATACTCTTTAATTTGGGTTGTTTGGACAGAGGCGGCAGTTCCTCTGTCTGTTGTTTGTAGCTCAATGTGATCTCCTTCTGCCACAAGTCCCATTCCTGATATAGAGCAGACACCCGGCTGTCTTTTCCCAGCTCATCTACAATGTGATCAACCAGATCCTTTACATCCCGTTTCAAATATCCATAAACTTTTTTTTCTCCTGTATGCTGTAGCCGTTTGGAAAGTTCCAGAATACTCGTTTCAATTTCCGAACTCTGGAATGTCCCTGACCGGATTTCATTTAGCCAATCCCTTATTACCTCTGCGGACTGCATCTTCAAATCTGCACGGGACTGCGTCTGCTTCTCATAGATATTGGCAAAATCCTGGCGGAAAATATCATGTGCCAGTTCCGAACGCATAGCCTCAATGGACTGCTTCGACAAATATCCCTCCCTATCTTTTGCCGAGTACACCATCAGATGCACATGGGGATGATGGCTCTCATTATGAAATGCGGCATACCATCTTAAATTGGCACTGTTAATTTTCATATGCTTACACAGCATCGCCCGCTTAGAACGCAGCAATGCCATCCACTGGGCGGCACTGTCATACCCTAACCGTGCTGCATCCTCCCGTCGCAGGGAGATCACATGGGTCCACACCACACCTTTATGCTCTGCTACTTCTTTTTGTACCTGACGAAGGATCACCGGTTCTCCTTCATCTGTAAACAGACCATGTCCTCCGATCCGTTCTACACGGGGACGGCCTGCAATATAATCCACATAGTTCTTACGCTTTGCAATCAGATCCAGATTCCGCTCCAGCACACAGGAGATAAACTCCGAAGCAGTTCCAATGGTTGGCTTTCTCCAGTAGTCTTCATACTCTAACATCTCCTTTGCCTCCAGAACATCCCGGAGTAATTGTTGGATCAGCTGTTTCTGATGGATCGTTGCTGGAAGATAATGTTTACTGGTATCCATCTTCTCCACACCTTCCCGCGTTCCAATATAACGGACATAGTTTTCCATCTGTGCAGGTAGTGCATCACGCAGATAGCGGGAAGTAAAAATAAGTTTTGCCATAAGCTGTTCCTTCAAACTATTGTTTGTTCCCTTTCAGAAAAACAAAAGGAACCTATGGTTTCACGCCATGGTTCCTCATATTTTTAGAATATCATTGTAATAACTTCCCTATCTGGAAGTTGTAAGTCATTATGCGAAATGTGAACGAGACAGTACACTAGATAATCACAAACATTTTGTTGACAAGCTCTGTCATTGCGTTTCCGATTTCATCTGCTAACATTACCATAAAAGCATCTGATTTAAAGAATGCTTTAAACTGCGCCTGTATATTACGAATCGTTTCATCATAGGTAAGATATGGATTATCGTAAAATGAATTTACCATCTTTCTAACGTCAATATTACCATACGACATATTGAATGCAACTTTATCCATTACCATGTAATACTTATCCGATGATGCAAAGTAGTGTCTGAAAATCAAATGAAGTTTCTGCAACTTCCTATCCTTTGAAGAGAAACTTTCAATCAAAGCCGGGTTTACATCTGCAAATGCAAATCGTGTTAACTCTTCGTTTTCATCCAGTTCCTGAATAAGTCTGTCCAGTTCAACCTCTTCCATGTTACTTGCCAAAGTCGTGATAGCAGTGCTCTCATAAAGAGTTAAGAATTTCGGCATATTTGCTTCAAGAATCTTTTTAATCATTCCCTTCATGTTAATACTGAAATTTCCATATACATACGCATTCGTTGTATAGCCTAAACCAATCTGCAAATTCTCAACATAACGGACTACACTGCGTCCGTGAATCCTACGTTTATCTATAATCTGATATCCATTAACAGTAGCTTTGTCTTCTGTCAATATATTCTGAATCTGTGTAAATTTCTTATTCAGCACTTCTCCGTTTACAACGATATCCACCGCAGGGCGTTCCGTATTTTTTACAGTAACGAACAACGGAGATTTAATACCTTGAGGTAATATCTTCATCTGTGTCTTATACAGCAAGTCATTGATTTCATTGTATAAACCAATCTTTTTAAACTTATCTACCAATGGAGAACCAGCATTTCTTAATGCCATCTGAATAGGATCAATATCCTCTTCCAGATAACGAATTGAAAGCCATGTTGCGCTTTCTTCATCGAAAAGTGCCAAGTATTCCTTCATGTCTTTTTCCAACGCAGCCACAGCATTTAATACATACTTATTATAATCCGCCTGCATTAACTCAACTGTATCTCTATCTGCACGAGTAATAGCCGTATTTATCGCCAAGTCTGCTTTCGTGAAAATAACATTCACCGGAATATCAAGCTTCTTAGCTTTTCCAATTTTTGTACTTACAGCTTCACAGCAATTAAGAATGACATCGTTACGTTCTTCTAAGCTCATCAACAGCAAAATGCTGTCCGGACTGCAGTTTAACGCAATATCCAATGCATCCTTCATAGAATTACTGTCCATGTTAATCTGATTCAATCCCATTGTGTCTCTCAAACAGAAACGAAGAGGAATTTTGTCATCAAACATCTCTATCAGTTCTTCTCTAGGTCTACATACAAGTGTAATGTCCTCAACTATAAGGCTGTAAGGTTCGTATGGGTCAAAGATGTGTTGCAACATATCTCCACCATAAGGGAGATTATGTTCATTTTCTCTCTCAATACTATATTCTCCAACTTCACCAATCTGACCATCTTCGCCCAAACACTCTGCCAGTCTACGCTTGATAATCTCTCCGATTTCTTCAAGCCATCGCTGATATTTTTCTTTCAGCTCCAGAGGAATATCATTCCACATATCTTCCATCACAATACTGCGAACTTCATCAATACCAACTGTACGCTTATCTGGCTCCTTTTTTAGCTTATTAACCCTTGCCTTAAAGGAATCTTCTGCCTCGTCAATAATCTGCAAGGCACATTTTACGATATCCTTTAAACCATCAACAGAAATTTCAGACGAGAGTCTTCCCAAATGGTAATCTGCACCCTTTGGCTCCCAAACCTCTGTAAGAGACTCTTCTTTAATTGCATCAACGGTTTCATCCACATCGTAACCGTTTGAAACGTAAAGCTTCGCCAACATCTCCATTATCTTATTGTGAATCAGCTTAAATGAATACTTTTTACCCTTAATACAAATAGCAAAATACTCATCTTTCATAAGTCGTTCATCAAACATAAAGTTACATGGGATAATGGTGGTCTGGTTTTTCTTGCCAACACCAACCAATATGAACTTGACAATCTTATTATTGACAAGTGCATAAATCATGGTACTCTTCCCAGCTCCTGTCGGACCGATTACCACAATGTTCTGAGCTGATTTCATCCTGCGGAACACTTCACGAGGCATCAGTTTTGTCATTTCCTGTTTTCTCATAACGAAAAAAACTCCTTGTATGAATTCAGATATGACTTCACACAAGGAGGCTATAAAATAAAAAATCCATGCGTATGCAAGGCACATTTATGGACTTAAAATTCAATAATCTCTTGCCGCATACTTCGATACAGGTAGTGTTCCTATCTCTATGTACTGGTAATGACTCCGGCTCAACGTTTCCGTATTTCGTATCTTGCTTTGTCACATCTGTACTAAGAATTATATACAGAGAATTTTCAGTTGTCAAGAACTTTTCGAAAAGCCATTTTCCTATCTGTGCAGGAAGCTCTCTCAGATAGCGGAAAATAAAAATAAACTTCATCGTACAAGTTCCGCTACATCTTTTCTATAACACTCCCAGCTTCTTCAGCAACTCCACACAATCCTTCACCCCCTGCACATAGAGATATTCACATTCTTTCTGTGCAATCAGATTTGTGGTGACCATATAATCGTCTACGATCTGATACTCTTCTTCTGACAACTGTTTCAACACTCCTCTGGTCCGCTCTGATTTTTCTTTCAATGTTTCATAAAACTGCTTTTCATCACTGCTGCAAGTTTCTCTTCTGACTGAAAGAGCTTTTTCAATCAGTTCCTGAATCACCATGTCATAAATTTCTTTTTTCTCCATGTCTTCTCTGCTCCTTTTCACCAATGCCTACACTTCCCGTTTCTGATAACGGTAGGCATCTTCAAACTTGATTGTTCCGTTAATCCGTTGTACTTCGTTGACACACTTTGCGTGAAGCTTATTTAAGGATTCCTCATCTACATCATGGGTATACGCAATCACCTGCGACAGCTTGGCAAGCTCTACCGCCATCTTAAAATCCATCCGGGCCAGACGATTCTCACTGTCCTGCACCGTCCCGATCAGAACAGAGGACAATGACTGTAAAAAATAATCTTCCGCTTTTCCTGCAAGAAGATACCCTATATAAAACTTAAGGGCCTCTTCCACAAATTCATTCCGGGAACGCACATTGGCTGTCTCTAACAGACCATCTGCCTGGTTTAAGATTTCCTTTTCCACATAAATCCCCGCACGTACTTTCGTATGTTCGCTTCCCATCGTTTCCTCCTAACCCTAGTATTCACAAAATCTCTCTCATCTCCTCCAAAATCCTGCCACTTTCAAAAATCCAGCACCATTCTTTCGACCGCCTTTCCCAAAAGTATTCAAACCAAATTTCCCGAACGGCTTTGCCGGTCGGTGTTTTCCGGGGGTGGGCTGCCAAAAGCAGCATACCCCCTTTAACCTGCACACATTTCGACCCTGCCAAAACCTCTGGAATTCAGCATTCTCTCGGCCTATTCCACTGTTTTCAGAACCTTCTTTCACATTTGCCCAACACCGCCTTCATTCCCCACCAGGGTACACGAATACCACCTGGCTGTCTAAAGCCTGACACGAGGGCACACAAGGGCTTACAAAAGGCTATGTGCTTCTTTCATCTGCACTATACAGCATCCTCTTTCTCCGCTCTTATGCCTCTCCTGCCGTCTCTGCCAGATTTTCTACCCGTCTTGCAGACCGTTCTGCCCTCCGGGTTCGATCTCTGGCAGATGAAACCTCTCTCGCCACCTTATCATCAATGTACTCACGGGTGGCCTGCGGAACATATTTCTCATACAGTTTCTGTACCGTATCATTTAACTCTGCCTGCAGATCCGCATCCCGTTTCTCCATATGAAATTTCAAAGCATCCAGTTTTTCTGTATTAAAGCTAACCGTCAACGTGGTTGTTCTCATTTACATCCTCCTCTCTCTGGATCCAGAACAAGCGGCTGCTCTCACAGCCGCTCCCTTGTCTAAAATCAAGTCCTCAAGTAACGCATCACTTCGATAGCATCTGCCAGCCCTGCCTTGTAATACCGCAGCCGTTCCTGATTTGGTACATCCAGCTTTTTCATCATCTGATCATCCAGCCACTCCCTCTCTTCCTCTGAAAGGCTATTCAGGATTCGTTCCACATGCATGATATACTCCTCCTTTTCGGCTTGATCGGTCTGACTTTTTTCCTCTTCCATTTTTCCTCTCAGCTGCATAACCCGCTCTTCAATCACCTGCTCCAACTGATCCATCATCTCATTCATAAGGTACTTCCCTCCTTTCAGCCACACACAATACCCGATCCTGTTCCGAAAGTCGATACCAAATATCCATAAATCTCCCTGGCAGATCCGCACCAACTTTTTTATCGTCATACCTTATTCTGGGATTGCAGCCAGCCTTCCAAATGCATACAGATGGCTGCTCCAGTAAGAAGAATTAAGATTGGCATAACCAATTGGAGAACCACAATGCAGCATTTTTGAGTCCCCAACATAAATCCCTACATGGCTCACTGCCCCGGAAGATGCATAGGTTCCCGTAAAGAAAACCAAATCCCCAGGCTTTGCCTCCTCTCTGGATACCACTGCACACTGGTCAAAAATCCCCTGGGCTGTTGTCCGTGAAAGATGGTACACCCCAGACTGCGTATAGACCCAACAGATGTATCCGCTGCAGTCAAAGCTGGTAGCTGGAGAGCTTCCTCCCCACACATAGGGATATCCAATATAGCGGGTTGCTTCTGCCATCAGAGCAGAAAAACTTCCATCTCCCATTGCCTGTCCAGGAGGAAGTCCGTTCCCTCCCGGCACACTAACCCCATATTTCGCCAGCGTATAAATCCGTTGTGCATTGGTTTTATCTTCCAGGAAAATCTCCCGATTTAATTCTGAAGCCAGATTTTCATAAACTGTATTCAAACTTTGGATTGGAACTGCAACCGTATAAGTTTCCCCCTCTTCATCCTCCCTCTCCTCATATGTCACAAAGCAATCTGCGAATGCTCGGTAGTCCTCCTCGTCCATCCGGGGCTGATCCTCACCAAAAAACAGGGCATAAAAGATTGCTTTTACCCGGTAAGGATCTATCTCCCCGCTTTCTATCATTCCATTGATCTCACTTAACACACCGTCCAGTTTTCCGAAGCTATCCTGCATATTTTCGATATACATCCGGTACTCTGCTGGCACCTTTGAAGATAAATATCCCCCATGAAAGGACAGCTGGACAGCAGAAATATTATGGTCTGCAGTTCCAGAAAGGGTACACAGGAGCATGGTAACAATCAAAAGAAAAGGTGTTAAAAGTGCCGCAACAACAGAAAGAACTACCGTCCGCCCTCTCTCGCTGGACGCTGTAAGCACTGCGGCTTTCGCTACCAGAATTGCAGCTGGTACTGCCATAGGTTTCCTCCCTTCATTATATCCTATCAAGGTTATTATTCAACCTGTATCCATGATGTTTATATTCGATTGTGTGCGGTAAACTATCTCTATCAAGGATGTCAGGTGGCGATGGTTTGAAAAAACAATTTAATGTGGAAGTTGGCGGTCGTATCCGAAAAGCCCGCGAAGCACTGGGATATTCCCGTGAAGCACTTGCTGAAAAGGCGGATCTCGCCAGTTCTTTTCTCAGCACAATCGAACTTGGCACTGGCAGTTTCACTGCAGAAACCATGAGTAAGCTCTGCAATGCTCTTGGAGTATCTGCCGACTATATTCTCTTTGGAACAGAATCCCAGAACGATCTGTCTGCCATCCATGCCATGCTTTCTGGCTTAAATCCTGAGTATCTGCCACTTGTAGAACAGCTGCTCAGTGCCTATATCCAATCCATCCAGCTCTCACAAAAATAAGTCCTGCTTATGTTACAGGGCTTTATTTGATTTCCCCATATCCGCTTATTCCAAACAGGCTCTGCTGGCGAAAGTCCTGGCTGTTCTCCTGTTTCTGCACCATCTCAAATGCATGTTCAATGGCATCCTCCAGAACCTGTGTATCAAATCCTGCCGTTTCATAGCCCTCCCAGATCACATTTGCATAGTGATCCGATGGGATTCCAAATGAATGTCCTGGTGTCATCACATACACCATGGCAGATATTGCCTTTCCGTCCATCTCGACTTCTATCATCTGCTTGTCATAAAAATTGGGATATCCTTCATAAAGATCCAGCGATTCCTCATCTCTTTTCTGGATATCCCATATCAGTACCGGCACAGCACTCCCCTCTTTTGGTTCTACGGTTGCCACAGCTCCCCTGCGGCCTCCCCGAAACAACAGCTCATAATCCTTCAGTTCGCCCTTCCCTACTACCTTTGCAGTCGGACACCGAAATGCCATTTGCGTCAAGTTCAGATTGCTTCCATAAGCAACATAAAGTCTTGGTTTTCTATTCACACGGATCCTCCTTGTCACATTCGCATCATAAAAGCCGGGGGTTCTTCTGCCTCCCCGGCCGATTCTGGTTCTCCAGTTGGAGAAATAGGTTCCTGTCTCTGGCTCCGCTCCTCCAGTTCTTTTTCTCTCTTCTGCCGCATCCGTTCCTTTTGAGCCTCCGCCTGAGCCGGATCCCTCCAGGCAATGCACCCTGGGAGATTCGCCAGCAGATGTTGACGGGCTGTAGCGAATTCTTCTCCATTCAGTCCCAGCCGCAGCAGCCAGGTGCGGAAGGTGTATTTCTCATTCGTGGTCTGTGTTTTTCTTCTGCTGGCACAGGACTGGTTAAGAGCCTGAGCACCAATCGCCAGACAAAATTGAATATACGCCTTAATCTTACCTGCATGGAGCGTCCCGTTGAACAGGCGGAATTCTACCGTTCCTTTTTGAAAGACAGAATGAAGGTTCAGACAATGATAACGGCTATCATCATAATGTGCATTCCTCCGGCTCTCTCCGTTGTACCAGATTCGCTCTACAGCTTCCATGCTTCTTGGCTTTCTCCGATTTAACTCCTCCAAAAACCTCTGTTCCACTGGCTGGCACCATTGGTGCTGCCGTGCTACAGACACTCCTATGGCTTTATAAATCAGATCTTCCTTGGATGCCATGATATTGGTGATATTTCGGAGGGTTCTGGCATCAAACGGTTCCGCATTGATATGCACATGGATCCCGCAGCTTCCGTTCGTCAGGGCACCGTATTCTTTCAGCTTTCGGATGATCTCCTGAATCGTGACAATATCCTCATAACAACAGATGGGACTTACCATCTCCGTCTGGTATTCTCTTCCCGCACTTATCTTTCTTCCATTCAATTTCTGCTGTGCAGTTATGCTGCTGTCGCTCATAAACTTCCACTGACGCCCTTCTGTGTCAATGGCTGCATAAGTGTCATAATAGGTTCCCAGATATTTCACTCTGGTTCCAAAATACCCTGCTGTTACTTCTGCCGCTTTCGCACGGGTGATGCCGGTCATCTCAATCTCAATGCCAAATTTCTGCTTCTTTAACTCCATTCACAGTCTCCCCTTTTAGCGTCCTCCCGCCTTTCCGAACAGCTTCGCCTTATGCTCCGGTGCATGGACCATCAGGTTGTACCGCTCATTTCCACATTTATACAGGCATACTCCCCGCTGCGGATAGCGGATCAGGTTATATTCGCTTTCTTCCAGCTGCAGGGTATCCGTATAAAATTTGGCATCAATGCTTCCAGCATTGAACAGGAACTGATGGGTCGGAATGGAAAACAGTGGCTTTGTATATTCTTTCACTCCATCCAGATTAAAATCTTCCAGGTTCTGGCTGGCTATGATAACTGCCGAATCTTTCTTTCGCACACGCTTCATAAAGTTCCGGACATACTCCACAGCAGTTAAGTTGGAGAGGAACAGATAGAACTCATCCAGACTTGCTGCCGTATTGCCCTGCGTCAACAGCTCATCGCTCATAAAAGAAAGCACATTAAAGAGCAGGGCATCTTTTAAATTCCTGCTGGCCTGCAAAAGACCTTTTACTCCAAAGGTAATAAAACTGTCATCGGTGATATTGGTATACCCATTAAAGAACTTACTCTCTGCTCCTACGCACATGGAGTTTAAACCGAGCAGGATACTCTGGAGCATCTCTGCGGTATAAAGAGGATAGTTCTTCGCATCAAATGCCCGGTATTCCTCTTCTATGAAGGCATACAGGTCAGACAGAATCGGGTAATCCACCGAATCCAGGCGGTCAAAATCACTCTGATCCGTCAGTCCCCACCTTGCATACAGTTTCTGCAGCATGATCTCGATCACGTCGATCTCCCGGTCCGTAAAGTCTTTATAGCTTCGGAAAAAATCTTTTAAGAAGCTGATGTGCTGGGACAGTCTGGATCGGATGCGAAAAGTCTGAGGAGCATCCAGATCCTCCGGGCTTCCTGCATCGTCCCAGGTCTTTGGCTCCAGCGGATTGATGATATAATCCCCACTCATCAGATCAATAAAACATCCCCCCAGGTTGTTGGTCAGATCCTCATACTCCATCTCCGGATCCAACGCACAGATATGCATCCCGGATTCCCGCAGATTGGTTAACAGAAGCTTTAATAAATAGCTCTTTCCCTGACCGCTGTTTCCTAAAATCAGGATATTGGCATTGGTCTTGTCATCTGCCCTGCGGTTAAAATCTACCAGAACATTACTTCCAAACTTATCCCGTCCAATGTAGAACCCTTGGGGATCCGTCTTTCCCGAATAATTAAACGGATACAAATTTGCCACGCTGCTGGCCGGAAGCACCCGTTCAAACTGGTCACGAAACCGGTTATAGCCGCTTGGCATCACACACTGGAATCCCTGCTGTTGTCTAAGCATCAGACGGTCCACATTTAACTTGGATCGGATCAATTCCGTCAGTACCTCGGTCTGAAGGAGCTTTAACTGGTCTAAATCATAGGCACACAGTTCCAGATATACTGCTGTATGCAAAAGCGGTTCCCGGTTGCGGTGCATCTGAGCCACAATGGTCGTCACGTCCTGCAAGTTGCTTTCTGCCAGTACCGTCTGCTGTAAGTCATTGGTATTGCTCCGATCCATCCGATTCTTATTGGCTGCATTGCTGATGATCTTCCGTTCCTCCACCGGAGTGACATGGCGGGTATAGATGCGAAGTGTTACCCCATCCTTCTCTCCCAGATGGGACAGGATCGCCTGCTCCTCTGTGGCAGTCGGATATTCCCTTAATGCCCACACACAGCGATAGGTATTGCCGCAGATAAAGTGGTCTGTTTCAAACTTGATCACAGCTGGGGCAATCATATCCAGAAATTCCTGAACCCGTACATCTCCTATCGGCTCTGCCGACATACGCTTTTCTCTCTTCAAATCAGCTCCTCCTTTTCTCAAATCTCCGGGATGATCCACCGTTCCCCATCAAAATCCTCAAACTTTTCTGTGGTTACGTTCTGCTCATAGTAAACTGCCAGGATCCGTTTGATATCCTCTTTGCCTGCCCGCTTGACAGAAAAGCTCTGTTCCTTCAGGGATTTCTCAATTCTGGAAAGATATGGAAATATATCCGACTCTTTTTCATCTTTCAGGCGAATCATGATCAGGAATTCACGGGCAGTCGCCATCTGTACCTGGATCCGGTCCAGATGAGTCTGGTCCTTCTCTAAAAGCTTCCGCACCACCGGATTTTCTTCCTCCTTCACCCGGGTACGCAGGAACCGTTTATTATCTTCAAAGCTCTCTCTGCTGTTTAAACACAGCATTTCAATCTCTGCCACACCTTTGAGTACCGTCATCAGGGCATAGATCCTGGCACCGATACTGGTTTCTGAAAGCACTGAAATATTGGTTGGCTTCACAATAAAATACACCAGTTCCCCGTGCTCATAGGTAACCAGGCTGTAGTCGGTTACCTCTTTTGCACCGATAAACTGGCGTGTAGAAAGTCGCCTGTCGGCCTCTTTTTTTGCTCTCTTTTTCTCTCTGTTCATTCCTGCCTCCATTCAAAAAACTGCTGTCGGATAAAGAAATATTCACAGGCATAACGGATAAAATCCAGAATACTGGTATCGCCAAGGCGGATCGTCAGAAACCCATACACTCCGGTCAGAACAATGGGCGGGAAACACCCAGCCTGCGTGACTGCTAAAATCGAAACCAGTCCACACACACCAAGGATCCCGATATCCCGAAGCTGCCACAGCCACAGGGTCGCTTTTGATTTCAAATGGTCCGGATAAATATACAATCGTTCACCTCCAAAATAATTACCGCCAGCATCATTTTCATCTGTCGGCGGTAGTCGTTTTCTTTTTTACACTTCTGTTTCCTCATACTCCTCGTTCTCTGCCGTCTGGATTGCTTCTTCAATCAGTCCGATCACAAAATCTTTCTGGCTCTGCCCAGTCTTCTTTAAATGAACCTTCACCCTCTGGAATAACTCCTCGGATACCTGAAATGCCAGTGTCCTCATTCCGCTTTCCATCTCTCTTTCTCCCTTCTCAAAGTGGTCTTTTAGAAGCCGTTCCATATACTCGTTCAGCTTGATTCCCCATTCTTCCTGTTCTTCCCGCACTTTCTTATGCAGAGATTCTGGAATCATGGCACATAAATTCTTCTTACGCTCTTCCATTACGATCTCCTTTCCTCATTTTTACAAGCCAAGTATATCCACAAAGAGATGAGATAGCCAGGGCGATACCCAACAAAGATTGCCTTAAAACTGTAGCAGAACCACTAATGTTAGGGATTATCCTCCTTCATCTGCCGTAAAAAATAAGCGATGCCACGGAGAATAAAATCCACACATGGAATCGCTACACTGTTTCCTAACGCTTTATATCTGGCACTGTCAGATGCTCCGGGGATATCCGTCCAATGATCCGGGAATCCCTGAAGCCGTTCACATTCCAAAGGGGTCAGCCGCCGGATCAGCTTCCGCTTCTCCACAATGCATTTGTCTTCACTGACATACTGGTTGTTGATCCCCTTATGATCCGTATACCCAATGGTCCCTACTGTATCCTGATAGGGTTCACACACCAGATCCGTGGCATCCTTATGCTGTCTGGTACTCTGGGTTGCTGTTACCTTGTTTTCTAAGAATTCATCGCTTCTCTGCCGGCTGAACACCGCATGGCGGTCTGCACTAGTCAGGGTATAAGAAATGTCTGCCTGACATCCCAGACCATTTCCGCCGTTCTGCACCTCCCTGTCAATGATGTTGCCGGCAATACAGTAACTCTCTGGTATTTCCGAGACCAAAGGAACATTATTGCCGCCAGTCCCATACCGTGCAGACATGGTTGGTGCCACCTCATGCGGTCCCGTATATCTGGCATCAATTCCATGATTCTCAAACAGGATCGGCTGATTATTCCCGCTGGTTCCTGCCGCCTCTGTAAGAGTCGGACACAGATCCACACCAATCCCCGCATTTCCCTGCTGGCTGCCCATCACCAGAGGAGGATGACCGCTCATCCCCGCCCGCAGTGTGGCAGTCACATTGATAGAAACATCCATCCGCTCGCCGCCTTGGTCATTGAGACACAAACACACCTCTTTCTTTTCTGCCGTTTCCATGGAAAGTATATAAAAATTCACCTGTCTTTCCTTTTCTGCTCCACACCAGCCTGAATCTGGAGGGCTGTTTCCAACTGCGGCGGCAGTTCCTTTCCTCTGGCCTTGGCTCTCCGCAAGATCCCCAAGCAGGCGTTCCTGCTCAAATAATATTTTGGGTGCGGTGAGTCCTCCAAAATCTGCGACAAGGAAGATCCTACGGCGACGCTGGGCGACTCCCCAGTATTGAGCATCCAGGACTCTCCAAGCCAGGCTGAACCTATCTCCCAGAATGGCAGCCCCAGCAGGTTCCCAGCTCCCGGTGTCAGGTCGAGGCACATGACAGGTACATTCCTTAATGCGGACGATCTCCTCGATGACCGCCCGGAAGTCTTCCCCGTTTGCGGAACTGAATGCTCCGGGGACATTTTCCCAAACGAGGTATCGAGGTCGAACAAGGTCATCTGATATCCCTCGTCTTTCATTCTCTGCTCTCATCTCCTTTACAATACGCACCTGATCCATAAAGAGTCCGGAACGTTCTCCCGCCAGCCCTTTCCGAAGTCCTGCTACTGACAGATCCTGACAGGGACTGCCTCCACAGATCACATCCACAGGCAGCAACTTTGCACCATCCAGTTTTGTGATATCCCCTACATGGATCATTTCGGGAAACCGGAGCTGCGTTACTCTCATGGGAAACGATTCGATCTCACTGGCCCATACTGGCACGATCCCGCAGTGGACTGCCGCCAGGGGGAATCCTCCAATCCCGTCAAACAGGCTGCCCAGTGTCATCATCCGCCCATCTCCATTCCCTTCTGTACCGGTGCTTCACACAGCCCCCATCCAATCTCCTGCTCACTGACCCGCCTAAGCGGAATCTGAAACCGTCTTGCCGCACGGATCTCCTGCTCCATCCCCGAGGACAGTTCATTTCCACACACCCAAATCTCATCACACACTTTTAGGATTCGAAGTCCCATACCTGTTCCAAGATTTCTCTCTTCCGGTACTTTATCATCCAACATCTGCGGATATAACAGATGGGTGGCAATGGGCGTAACCCCCTGCTTCATGGCATAACGACAGGCTGCCTTTGCAAATGCTACATTCCGCTCTACATCTCCAGAATAGGGAGATGCAATATATACCAGTTTGTTGTGTTCCATTCTTCACCGTCCTCTCTCTATTTGGAAACCACCTGCACAACGGTTCTTGTCAGATTGACGGCTCCCTGTGCTGCATAGACCGCTCCCATGACATTGGCCTTTGTTCCTGTTTCCAGCCCAAACTGGCCTGCAATCCGTGGAATCTCTCCCGCTGACAGCATAAGCCCCAAGCCAAGCAGGGCCTGATCCTTAACAACCATCAACCCCGCAATCAAAACCGTTGCCTGCAAAAATGCGGTCAGACACAGACCAATTACCTGTTTGCACCAGCCAACAAACCCATCAATATATCCCCTCGGCACACTGAATAAATAAAGACTGCCCACCGCAATCTGGATCAAAAGGATGCCTCCTCTCTTCAGGTTGGCAAAAAACACCTTGATCACTGCATACCCCATCATAATCAGGAGAAAGATCATGAAAATAGGACTGGTGATACTTCCCAGTCCTCCAAAAATTCCCGATGTGGCCGCATCCTGCCAGGTAGCCGTATCCTTTAAGGATTGGATGATCTCGGATGCTACTGTCCCGATATCTTTTCCAAGCCCCGTAATCCCTGCAGTAAAACTTCCCTGAAGAGAAACACTGAGCTTATAAAGCTCTACTGGGACAACGCTAAACAGACTTACTGCCAGAAAACCTTTGATCACATTTAAGGCAGTGTCCCGGATACTGCCGCGGCCGTTCTGATACTCAATTCCGCACTCAAAAGCTGCCACCACAATCCCAGTTACATAAAGTGCCCATGCCAGATAAGAAAAGAACAGAACAATGGACTGCACCCAGCTCATCTCAAACAGATCAGCTCCCATACTTCCCATCTGCATGAAAAAGTCTCCCAAAAAACCTACAATCTGTCCATACAGCCAGTCAATGATCTGTCCTAACACCGTATCAGCGACAAAATCCCAGATAAACAATCGCTCATCACCTCTTTTCTTATTCCATCCTCTGTCCCATCTGCATGGTTTCCACCGGCTCCTTAAATACCTCTAAATAAGTGTTTACTGCCTCCGACATCTTTTTATAATCCGCTTCCCCTGGCTGGTACACATACCATTTCGTTTCTCTGCCATAAGACCAGATATGCGGATTTACTCCATCACGGAAGTTGGGATTCGATGTCTTTTTGATTCCCAGCACATCCTGAAAGGTCAAAATCATGCTGTCAATGATACCCTCATTCCGGTTTAACAAGGTTACCTTTAACCGGTCATAATGGTCTGCAATCCCACCGGTCTGAAAGTTGACTTTTACCCGGATATTGTCTGTCAGCCTGCCATAACACGCATTTCCTACATATCGTTGTTCCGTAAAGGCTGGTTCCTTTCCAACCATCTTTTTCAGTTCCTGTTCCAAAAATGTCATATGGTCCCCTCTCTTAAATCCCAAGAATCTGCCAGATATAAAGCGGTGCAGTCAGCGTAAACACCAGACAGGCAAACAGGATAGCCGGAGCTGCCCACTCAAACTGTCCATGCTTACGATAATCAAAATACGCCGTTCCCAATTTTCCAAAAAAGAAAACGGCTAACACTAGGTCAATGGCCGGAAACACCACATGATCCACCACTGCCTTGATCTGCTTCGATGCCGTATCCCAGGTTCCCTCAATGGCACCCGCCACATCGCCCGATGCATAAACCGGTACGCAGCACAAAACCGCCAGTACGACTACCATGCACATAACTGCTGAAATTTTCTTTGTTCTCATCTGCTTCTTCCTCTTTCTGTCATTAGGTGATTTTTCTAACTTCTCTATCTGTTGATATGACATATTTCCTCCTATTCTGGTTTCTGTGGTGCGATATGCCAGTCACTCCACAAGTTCCCGTCAATGGTAATGGAATCAGTCAGATTCATGGAGAGCATCCCAGCCGGTGTCCAGCAGTCAAGCAGCCAGGTATACGGTGTGTAGCTTCCATCCGGATACCAGATTGGGGTGAAGTGGGTTCTCCGGCGATAAGTGCTGTAGCCGTTCTCCTTAAATTCATGGGTCATATCATAACCGCCGTTCATCCGCTCCAGAAGTCTCCAGAATTTCTCATATTGAAACTCAGGAAAATAGGTCACGGCATTCTGAGCCGGTGTGACTGCAAAACTCTGATTGGTGCTGACATGGGTTATTACTTTTTCCTGGAATCCATAACCGGATTTCATCGTCCTTTCCGTAGCGGTAGGGGACTTCTCATCGGTTGTAATTCTCATATCTGCAGCCAGACTTGCAGAGTATCGGTCCAGGTCAAACTCCCACCAGCCATGGTCACACCAATACCCGTCATCCTCCTCATCTCCGCTGTGCCATACCCAATGTTCCTGCCACCATGGTCTCCACACACCCCAGGCGGCAGAGGTAACTTCTGCCTTTGACGGTACGGATGGTCTTGTAAAGCCATCATTCCGGTCATCTGCGTTGGGATCCGGCGGAGGATTTTCATCCAGATCTACGATCTTGATATTCAGCGTTCCCTTTTCCGTTCTTCCCCCTCCATGAACTCGTACTATTATCATCATGGTCTGAGGTTCCTTCGGGGTGGTCCAGCGAATCCAGGCCAGCTGACTGTCACCGGATGGATAATACACATGGTCCACGCGGTAGCTTTTCCCTCCCACAGAAAATGTGACAGACACCGGATCATCTGGATCACTCTGGCCTCCGCTCACCTCTACCGCTGTGATGACTTCTGTGTTGGTCCGGTACTCATAATCATAGGTACTGATTTCCGGTTCCTCTGGCGGGGCTTCGTGAAACCGTACCACACCAAGACCCAGGGAACTTTTGATCTCACTGTTGGAACGGACTCCAGATGTAGGTCCGCCCCATGCCGGATATCCCAGATCTGGTGTTTCCAAAAACATGGAAAGCGGGAGGTTCTGAAACGCCACAGTCGGAAGTACCGCCCGCATCCCCCCGCTTAACATCTCATCATACAAAGCTGCCTCCGTAGCCGTCGCTGCGATCAGGGTTCCCTGAAATTTTAAGAAACTGATCGGTTCCAGTAAAAGCCGGTACTCTCCTCCTACCAGCGTATCAAAGTCCATTCCTGTCAGCCCTGCAATACTGCGGACCACCTGCTCATCTGCAAAATAACTTTTGATCTCCTCAATGTTGGCCTGTCCCAGACTTTTGGAGCTGATGATCCTCGGAAGGGACTGAGCCGGATTCACATATTCGTAAGGGTTGGTATCAACCGTTAATGCACTCCCCTTGGTATAAGACATCTTGCTGACCTTTCCAAAGGAATAGACAATCTTCGGCTGCTTGTTTGTCAGGTCAATGGGCCTTGTTACTGGCTCATGCCCTTCTGCCCGGATCACGGTCACACGGACTCCCTCATTTCCCGGAGACCAGGAGTTTTGACTGGTTCCCTGCCCCATGTTTCCTCCGCCTCCGTCAATATTTCCATCTCCGACTGCATAAACAGGTACAGAAAACAGGAACGACAGTGAGAGTAAAACCGCAAGAAACACACCTCTCTTCTGCTTCAAATATCCTCCTTTCCAACCACAGGAAGCAGACGTTTCCATCTTCCCTGGTTTTAAGCAAACAAAAAGCACCGCATGGCTGCGATGCCTCCTCATTGGGTATTAATCCATGATGCCGATCTTATTTCCATTCTCATACATATCCTCCGCCACGGTGCCGGATCCGCCTCCCCCATGGTTCTCAACCCATCCAAATCCAGGAACATAGATCTGGTTTCCGGATGTATCGCCAGCCTGCGGCTGTCCAGGATCCGGTTCTGGTTCTGCTGGCTTCTCTACTGACTCATGATCCACTGGCATGGGCGGTTCTTCCAGCTTTGTACCATCCGGCTTCTTCGTTGGATCCGTCAGCATTTCTTCCCTGGGCGGCTCTGGTTTTGTCGGTTCCGGCTGGATACTCTGCTGTGTCTGGTCCGTCTGTGCCGGCCGGCTGTCTGCCGCCTGTCCGGTAGTCTCGTTTGTTTCTTCTGTCCCCGGCTGAATCACCAGATCCGTTTTCCCACCGGATTCTTCCACGCTTTCTTTTGGAGCCTTTTGGGTTTCCAAACCCGTCCCTGGATCAACGACCACTTCGGTCACGGTCTGTGTTGTCTCTGGCAGAACATCTTCACTGGGCGGCTGTCCAAACTGCATCCCGATCGCTGCGAGCAGACCAATCCCAAGGATCATACCGCCAGTAATCACCAGATATTTTTTCGTCTTTTCTGTCAGTTTCATCTTCTTATGCCTCCTTTACCACTGTATCCTATTTCCTGTTACGCCAAACATACCCTACCTTTCTTAGAATGTCCAGGCATTTCTTAAAACACCTCCGTATAACCTGCCTGCACTTTTAATGTGATCCACATGGATGGAAGAAGCCTGCCTCCAAAGCGGACTGGCACTTCTAACCGCACAACTGCATCTGCCTCAAACCTCTGGGCATTTGCCGGATCAGAGGGAGCCAGAGGTGCATTCCGAAGCGTCACCTGCAGGCTATCAATAGCAAATTCCATTGCAGTCCCGCCATCGGCATACTTTACATGACGGCCGCCGGATAGCCGTGTTCCCAGTGTATCATCCAGAACTGCATAAATATCGCCTTCGCTTAGTTCCTCCTCCCAGTTTCCTTCTCCAAATGGCACATAGCTTCCGGAATATCCCTCCCTGGCTCCATGGTACACCCCTGCATAATTGTCATTGACTGTGGAAATCATGGCATCCTCCACCGCTTCCCTCACACCTGCCGCGATCACCTGCAGGCGGAAATATTCACTGATCCCACACAGAAGAAGAATCAGTGCCAGCACAATGCCTATGGTCATTGGAAACGATGACGCCCGTTTCTCCCTGAAAATCTTCTGAATTCGTCTGCCCACCTTAACCACCTCACTTCCAGTATACTTCCGACTTTCCGGAAGCCTTTGCCCGAAGCGTAATGGGAAAGGATGCAAACTCCCCAAACAGGCCGATATTGGTATCCAGTGTCAGGGTAACGGTAACCTCTTCATTTAACTGGATCCTTCCATTGGCTGACCATGAAATGTTCGGATGAATCCCTGTTTTTTCTGACAGCACAGCAGCACGGCGGCTTGTCTCCGCTCCAACACGCCCGCTTACTTCTGCCTCTCTCACTAATTCTGTGGCAAAAGTATCCAGCTGCTGTTTTTGAATAAACACTGGAAACACCCGCATAGAAAGAGCCAGCACCATAACCGCACTGAGAACCAGGATCATCACATCCACATACCCCTCCCCATTCTGGCTTTCTGCTATCTTTTTTACGCGTTTTTCCACATTTCACCTCCTGTATTCCGAATAAATCCACAGAATACACTCACTCTAAGTGCATTCCCCATTCTATTTTCTCTTTTGGGGCTGTAACCTCTTCCTTCAGATTTTCATACATCTCCAAAAGGTCATAACATTCCGTATCAAAATCAACGCCTTGCAGGGTGGGATAGCGTGGAACCAAAACACTGGGAAGATTCATTTTTTTTAACTGATAGGAACTATAGCATTTTGACAGTTCACTATAAAATACAGGCCTTTCATGAAGGACATACGCTTTCCTGGTTTCTTTCTGCATTTCCTTTAATGCATCAAATACATTCCGATATCCGTGTTGGCTCTTATAGACATAAAAGGTGGTACCTGTAATTCCATATGATACCAGAAAACCGGCCATCGTCTTATAATTCGTTCCTCTGACCCGGCAAGCCGGAATATAATTCAGAGGTTCTTCCTGCGGAATATTCGCCCATTCTTTTAATGTCACTAAAATCTGCAGGGACTCTATAAAATCAATAGGATTACTTTTAGTCAATTCCCTGATGCAACGTTCTGATATGCCATAGGCACGACAGGCCTCCCGGTGGCTTGGATATTCTATCCCATGAAACTCTACTGCTTTCCGGTTTCCGTTTGACTTAATGGGGCGAGTCAGTGCTTCTTTTAAGGACAGGCCATAGGTCAGCCGCTCATAAATGTTATCCTGAAGGACTCCATTGTCTGAACAAAGCTCCGACAAAGATTCATAATCCCTTCCTTCATACCGGATTGGTTCTGTCCTAAGAAGAACATCTACCGCTTTTTCCAGAGTTCCCATGCTCTTTGCCTTTGTTCTTAGCGATGTATATTTTAGACCGAACTGTATAGCAACATCTGCTATCCCATGATACGGTTTGCCCCACAGGGAAACTTCAATCCCCTGTTCTTCTAAACACCGCTGCATGGACAAATGGATGTCATGATTCCTGGCATAATAATGGCTTAGTCTGGAGTAGGAAACCTCGTACTCTCGGGCAAGGGAACGGATGGAGGGATATTCTTTCCCTTCAAATACCACGGACTGCCAGTGTTCCCTTCCTTTCTGGATATTCTTTTCCTCCACAGTGCCTCACTACCTCCTTTAAAACATTCCCCCAAGGCTCTCTAATGCTACATAGCAGATGATCGCCAGGTAAGTCAGCAAAAAGCACGCCAGCATGACAAAAGAAAACACCCGGATCTTAGGCGGGATCTTCTGGGCCTGTGCCTTTAACCGCTGCAGTTCGATCTGCTTGAAATCATGAGCCAGCATCTGAAAATATACCGAACTGTCATCTCCCCGCAGTACACCAATGAGCCCCCTTACCACATCTGACAGCATAGGAGAATTGAGTCTTGCCTCAAACCGGGTAAGGGCTGCCTCATAGTTGGAAGACCGCATATCGGCTAACAGAATATCCAGCTCTCCAGTCAGAGCCGGTCCTGCATTTCCCTTAAAACGCTCCAGCATCCCGATCACATTGCGGCTAGCCTTTAACTCCTGTTCAATGGTTGCTACCATCCTTGGCAGTTCCCCTTCAATCTCCTCCCGTTTTGCCTTTAACTTCTCATCTGCTTTCTGCCCTTCCTTAAAATAAAGGAGCAAGGCTAACACCACGACCACGGGAACCAGAAGCGGCATCAGGATGGCACAGGGAATGACCGCCAAAAGAACCGTTCCTGCTTTTACCAGTGCATACGCCTGATATACCTCCGGGGTCAGATTCATGCCGCTGGCCTTAAGGACATTTCCCATCCGGCTCTTTTTATATTCATCCATTCGGATATAGTGAGACAGCCTGACTGCCAGAATCATAAAACAGGTTTCCAATGTCTTTGCACCTTTCCGCTCCTGTTTGGCCGTCCCAAGCATGGCCTTTGCCGCACCGATGGTCGGCAGGTGCAGGAGGGAAGCCGCCAGAAAGAAAAGTCCCAAAGCCAGAAACAATCCAAATAAAAACAGTAATCCTTCCATGCCTACCTCCTGTATTCAATGGGGCGGGTGAGTTTTACCACAAACCCTGCAGATATAAAAATAGCAGCCGCTGTCACGGTCAGAATACACTGCCCCAGTGCGGTGTGCATCAGCACATCATACCAGTCCTGATTTAGCAGATACATAAGCGGGATATTTCCAATGACAAACACCACCATGATCATAAATTCCTTTCTGGGTTCCGCGATCATGTATTCCAGCTCTGCATTCACATTCCGCATATCGGACAGTTTTGCCACAATGGGTGTCAGCGTGGTCTTTAAACTCCGGTCATGCTGGCAGTCGCTGACTGCGTCACACCATTCCCGAAACACTTCATTGTCAATCCTTTCTCTCATGATCCGCAGGGCTTCCTGCACATCCGGATTTACCAGCTTGATCTGGATGAGAAAGTCCTGAAACACCCTGGATACCGGAGGATTTAAATAGGCCGTATTTTCCTCCACCGCTGTCACAATATCTTCTGTCCGCAGGTATGCTGTGGTAATCACGGATAACGCAGTTTCCAGTTCTGCCGACACATCTCTCTTATAGTGGTTTGCCGTCAGCTTCACATACCAAAACGGCAGAAACAAAAACCCTACTGCCATTACCGGAGCCAGGAAAAAATTCCCAAGCAGGATCGCAATCGATCCTCCCATGCAAAACAGTGCCAGGGCAGCCGCACACACCATGGAAAACCGGCTTCCTCTTCCGGTCATCTGAAGCACTGCCTGTGCCTCCTTCATCTCCCTTCGCAGAATTCCTTCTTTTTTTCTTCCAGATGATGCCTTAAGTTCTTCCCGAAGGCTTCGTCTGGGATTTAAGAAAAACCCAAACAGGCTGTCCGTAAATTCCACCGGCCGGATGCCAAGCATCAAAAATACTCCTGCGATCATGCCTGCACAGGCTAACAACTGAATGGCTGTCATCTTACTTCTCCTTTCCTTCCTCTGTAACGGCCAAAAGCCGGGACAGCTTCTCCTGGGGCATCCCATTCTCCATCAGCCTCCTTGCCAGACTCTCCGAGATTGGATTT
>ULVJ01017484.1_pt1 | contig 26331 bp, 28 predicted proteins | sample 1959361 | NCBI WGS metagenome assembly ULVJ01 (sample SAMEA4835784, study PRJEB28245) | human gut metagenome | biome: gut microbiome; material: fecal sample | place: Denmark | collected 2008
CATGCCTGCCGCAAAGGTTACTGCATGTTCTTCCGCAATACCCACATCAAAAAAACGCTCCGGGAATTTCTTCCGGAATCGGTTCAGTCCGGTTCCATCTGGCATAGCAGCTGTAATAGCAACTACTTTTTTGTTCTTCTCTGCCAAAGAACATATTGCACCGGAAAAATGATCCGTATATGTCGGCGCTGTTTTTGCTGCAAGAGGTCTGCCACTCTGGATGTCAAAAGGACCTGTTCCGTGAAAACGCTCCGGATGGGAAGATGCCGGTCCATAGCCTCTGCCTTTTTCTGTAAGGACATGGACAACAACCGGTCCCTCCACTCTCTTTGCCTCATTAAAAAGCTTCATCATCTGGCGCATATTATGGCCATCTACCGGTCCAAGATAAGTCAGCCCCATATTTTCAAAAAGCATTCCGGGAATGATCAGCTGCTTGATGCTGCTCTTGGTCTTTCGGACCGTATCTACCACGGCGGTTCCAACATGGGGAATCTTTTTGAGTGTTTTTGTCACGCCGATCTTCATTCCTGTATAAGTCTCAGCTGTACGCAGAGCGCTTAAATAGGTGGACATTCCTCCTACGTTCTTGGAAATAGACATGTTATTATCATTGATGATAATAATAAAATTAGTCTTCAGCTCAGCCGCATTGTTCAATGCTTCATAAGCCATCCCACCGGTAAGCGCACCATCTCCGATCACGGAAACCACATGGTATTTCTCTCCCATCAGGTCTCTGGCACGGACATAGCCAAGTCCTGCGGAAATGGAATTGGAACTGTGTCCGGTATCAAACGAATCACAGTTACTTTCATTCCTTTTTGGAAAACCGCTTAAACCTCCTTCTTTACGAAGATCCTTAAAGCCGTCTTTTCTTCCTGTAAGGATTTTATGTGTATAAGCCTGATGTCCCACATCCCAGATCAGCTTATCCTGTGGAAGATCAAGCACATTATGCAGAGCAAGAGTCAGCTCCACCACACCCAGATTGGATGCCAGATGGCCACCTGTCTCACTTACACTCTGGATCAAAAAGCTCCTGATTTCCTCAGCAAGGCGCGGAAAATCCTCCAATGAAACTTTATGAATATCATTTGGCTTTTTAATTTTTTCCAGAATCATTTGTACCCTTCCTTTGTTCTTTCTATTTCCTGCGGCTGACAAGACTTTCCACAAGAAGATCCAGAAATCCGTTCTTCCTGTCAAGGTCGTCTAAAAGTTCTACCGCATGGTCAGAAAGTTCTTTAACCCTGCTGGCTGCTGCCGGGGCTCCAACAAGGCTTACATAGGTAACCTTGTTGTTTTTTTCATCACTGTGGATCGGTTTTCCCAGTTCCTCCTGGGTACTGGTCACATCAAGGATATCATCCTGGATCTGAAAAGCCAGCCCGATGTTTTCTGCAGCCTGCTCCACAACCTTAAGTTCTTTCTCAGATGCCCCTGCCAGCACAGCACCGGTCATCATGGAAGCCTCGATCAATGCGGAGGTCTTGTTTTTGTAAATATAATCCAGCATCTTGTGTTCCAGAGGTTTCCCATCATTCTCCACATCAACACTCTGTCCACCAAGCATACCGTTGATGCCGGTCTTATCTGCAATAATCCGCATAGCGGCTATCACACGGTCTTTATCCTCGGTCAGATCAAAGGCGGAAAGCATCACTTCATAAGCTCTGTTAAGGAGTGCCACACCGCTTAAAACACCCATGGCCTCTCCGTATACTTTATGTGTGGTCAGCCTTCCCCTTCGGTAATCATCGTTATCCAGTGCAGGGAGATCATCATGGATCAACGAATGTGTATGGATCATCTCCATAGCCGCCATAAAAGGCTCACAAAGCTTATCCTTTCCTCCAAACAGCTCGTAGGTTTCCCTGATCAGGATCGGGCGGAGTCTCTTTCCACCTGCCGTCATACTGTAATTCATGGCCTCTGCCATGGTTTTTGCAAAACCGGATTCTTCCGGAAGATATTCCCGGATCACATGTTCTGCTTCTTCTGTTCTTCTTTTCAGTTCTTCTTTAAAATTCACGAAATGTCCCATCCTCATTCATCTGAAGCATCTTTTTTTCTACAGTATCCAGTCTTCCGTTCAGATCCTTTAGGAGCTCCATTCCCTGTCTGTAGAGGCGGAAAGACTCCTCAAGAGGTGTTTCTTTATCCTCCAGCTTCCGGGCAAGCAGATCAAGCTCCCCAAAAGTATCTTCTATGGATTTCTCTTCTTTCTTTGCTTCTGCCATTATCGCTCTTCCTTCCTGATGCGATCCGCAACTGCTTCTATGACTCCATCGGTTACTGCAATGGAGATCCTGTCACCTTTTTTTATCTGACTGATCTCTGTCACCGCATGTCCGCCTAAGTCGGACACAAATGCATATCCTCCATTTAGCTTTCTTAATGGAGAAAGTCCCTCAAACCGCTGGATCCATATTGCCAGTTCATGTCTTTTCTCTGTAAGCTTTTGTTCCATGGAAGAACGCAGGCATTCCTCCAGCTCCGATGCATACTGACGTTTTTCACGTAACATGGACTCCGGGCTCAGATACTGGAATCTGTTCTCATAGGCCTTAAGTTTTGCGGCAAAAAGTTCTGTCTTACTGTTCATGGCACGCTGCAGACGGTCTCCGTACATATGAAAGCTCTCCAGAACACTGCGAAAATCATCCACTGCCAGCTCTGCTGCAGCAGATGGTGTAGGTGCCCGCAGATCTGCTACAAAATCCGCAATGGTAAAATCCGTCTCATGTCCCACTGCCGAGATCACCGGTGTCCTGCACTCAAAAATAGCACGGGCAACGCTCTCCTCGTTAAAGGCCCAGAGATCTTCAATAGAGCCACCTCCACGGCCGACGATGATCACGTCCACCCCTGCTTCATCCAGCATCCGGATTCCCTTTACGATACTCTGCGCCGCTCCCTCTCCCTGCACAAGTGCCGGATAAAGGATCACCTGCAGATATGGATTCCTTCTGCCTGCAATATTGCGGATATCCTGTACTGCTGCACCAGTAGGTGCTGTCACCACGCCAAGGGTATGAATAAAATGAGGAATGGGCTGCTTATATTCCTGGGCAAACATCCCCATATCCTCAAGTTCCTGTTTCAGTGCCAGATACCGCTCATAGAGGGCACCAGCACCCTCCAGTGTGATCTCTTTTGCATAAAGCTGATAACGCCCGTCTCTCTCATATACGTCTACAATTCCGCCTGCAACTACCTTATCCCCGTCCTTCATGCGAAAAGCAAGACCCCTACGGTGTCCCGCAAACATCACACAGCTTAATGTGCCTGTTTCATCCTTCAGGGAAAAATAAATATGTCCGCTGGTATGGTATTTACAGTTGGATACCTCTCCCTTTACATAGACTTTCCGGAGAAAGTAATCCTGGGTAAACATATTTTTGACATAATGGTTTACCTGACCGACAGAATAGACATTTCTCATGCGTTCTCTTCCGGGGCTTCTGCTGCCTTCTCTTCTGTGTCAGCAGTCTCCTCCTCGTTTTTCTTTTCATCCTTCTCAGATGCGATCTTACCCAGTACTCCATTTACAAAGGAGCCGGAAGCATCTCCGCCAAATCTTTTGGCAAGTTCTACCGCTTCGTTGATAGCTACTCCTGTCGGTACGTCTGCATCATATTCCATCTCATATACTGCTAGACGAAGTGCCGCAAGATCCACACGGCTCATACGCTTTGTCTTCCATCCACGGCTTGCACTGTTCAGCTGTGCATCGATCTCTTCCAGATGTTCTTTCACATGTGCGTACTTCTTCTTCATATATTCCTGGTCCTGTTCTGAAAGTTCTCCAAGACCTTCAAAATAAAGAGAGAGCTGTTCTGTCATCTCTTCTTCTGAATTAAACTCTGTCATAAACATAAGTTTAAATACATGTTCTCTCTGTTCTCTTCTTCTCATAATTTCCTCCTAAGACGGAAAAAAGGAAAGGTTTACTTTCCTTTTTCGTTCTCCATATCCACGCTGGCAATATGAATATTTACATCTGCAACCTCAAGTCCTGTCATATTCTCAATAGCGGATTTAACCTTCTCCTGAACCTTCTTGCTTGTCTCAAGAATGTTTCTGCCATACTCGATATTCAGTGACAGATCCACGGTAACGACTCCTTCCAGAATGGTTACTCTCACGCCCTTGGACAGATTCTTCTTTCCAAGTTTACTTACCAGCTCATTGGTGATATTTCCTGCCATGGAAGCAACTCCATCCACATCTGTTGCTGCAAGTCCTGCAACGATCGCAACAACTTCATCTGCAATGTGAACTTCACCGATTCCGCCCAAATCCTGTATCTTATATGTTGTTCTTTTTTCTGCCATGGGAAACCCTCCTACGGATATAATATTTTTGTTCGTAATTTTATACTATTATATCAAAAAAAGTTATGAAATAAAAGGGCTTATTTACTGAATTCTGTCAGTACCAGATCAGGGTTTCTGTCCTCAACCATGCCAACACTCCATGCATTGACAAAGAGCAGCAACGGATTTCCCTTAAGGTCTGTGACTTTCTTCATATCAGAAGTTCCCACGATCTTGTCTACTTTTACAGTCTCCTTGTTGGCAATCCAGCGGATATGCTCATATGGAAGTGTTTCCAGGCGGATATCTACATTATACTCATTCTCCAGACGGTATTTCAGGACATCAAATTGCAGGATACCTACAACACCCACAATGATCTCTTCCATACCGGTGTTAAACTCCTGGAATATCTGGATTGCACCTTCCTGAGCGATCTGGTTGATACCTTTTACAAACTGTTTTCTCTTCATGGTATCGATCTGACGCACACGTGCGAAATGCTCCGGCGCGAAGGTCGGGATCCCCTCAAAGGCAAATTTCTTTCCAGGTGCGCAGATGGTATCTCCAATAGAAAAAATACCCGGGTCAAAGACACCGATGATATCACCTGCATAAGCCTCCTCCACAACATGACGGGCTTCTGCCATCATCTGCTGCGGCTGAAGAAGTCGCATCTTCTTGTCTCCCTGCACATGATAAACCTCTTTGGTCGCATCAAACTTGCCTGAACAGATCCTCATAAATGCGATACGGTCTCTGTGAGCCTTGTTCATATTCGCCTGGATCTTAAATACAAAGGCTGAAAAATCATCACTCATAGGATCTACCGGTCCGCAGTCTGCAGTTCTCGGAAGCGGAGAAGTGGTCATCTTCAGGAAATGCTCCAGAAATGTTTCCACACCAAAGTTGGTAAGAGCAGAACCGAAAAATACCGGTGTCAGCTGTCCTTTGCTGACCTCTTCCTGAGAAAACTCCGCACTTGCGCCATCCAGAAGCTCGATTTCTTCCATCAGCTGCTCTTTCTGCTCAGGATCCATGACCTCATCTGCACGGGGATCATTAATATCAATCTCTTCTATCACACCTTCCTTGGTGCCCTTCTGTGTATCGGAGAAGGTAAGAATCTTCTTTGTATTACGATCAAACACACCCCGGAATTTCTTACCGGAACCGATTGGCCAGTTGATCGGACAGGTTGCAATACCAAGCTCTTTTTCGATCTCATCCAGAAGATCAAAAGTATCGTTGGCATCTCTGTCCATCTTATTGATAAAAGTAAAGATCGGAATGTGTCTCATAACACAGACCTTGAAAAGCTTACGGGTCTGTGCCTCAACACCCTTGGATCCATCGATGACCATAACTGCTGAATCCGCAGCCATCAATGTACGGTAGGTATCCTCGGAGAAATCCTGATGTCCAGGTGTATCCAGAATGTTTATACAATATCCGTCATAATGGAACTGAAGAACGGATGAAGTAACGGAAATACCTCTTTCCTTCTCGATCTCCATCCAGTCTGATACTGCATGGCGGGCCGTAGCCTTACCCTTTACACTTCCGGCCAGATTGATGGCCCCTCCATACAGCAGAAATTTTTCTGTTAATGTTGTTTTACCAGCATCCGGATGAGAGATGATGGCAAATGTTCTTCTTTTTTCTATTTCTTTCGTATACTTCGACACGTGAGCCTCCTGTATATTCTCTGATATCTCTATTTTACTATAACCTTTCCTATTCTAGTATAGACAAGGCTTTGCTGTCAAGGCAATTCAGTCGTAAATTCCCTCTGTATCAATAGTCTGATCGTTCTGGATATCTGCAGCCGTCTCTGCGTCCTCAGATGTTTGACCCGCCGGATCGCTTTCCACAGATGCAGCGGTATCCTGCACCTCCTCACCTGTACTTTCCGCATTATCCTCTGCACCTCCCGTACTTTTTTCAGCTTCATCTGCAGTATTTATGACATCCGATGCATTTTTACTTTGACTTAGAGGCGTGATCACAATGCTCTCTGCTGCCACACCGGTTTTCCTCTTTACAATATCCTCGATCTGTGCACGTTTTGCATCCTCCAGATCTGCATCCGGCACCACAACATCCGCAGTTTCACCCGTCAGATTTACGATCACATTTTCAAAGCCCTTTGCCTCCAGAAGAAGCTCTGCAGCCGCCTCTTTTTCTGTAAGATCTGTCATGGAAACCATTGTGTTAATAGCATTCTGTTTTTCCTCATCGCTGATGTCTTTATTACTGATGATCGTCTGCAGGTCCGTTTTGTTCTGGGAACGCACCTGCTCCCTGCTGACTTTTGCCTGTGCTGCAAAATCCGAAGCACCGGTAAGTACGGCCTCGCCCGGGGATGCGGTATCCATCACCTCCGACTGGGTTGTGCCATCTGCCCCGTTCTCATCCAGAAGGGCTGTTTCATCGGTCAGATCATAATCCACATCGTCCAGGATACTGCTGCTGTCTGTACTCGTCTCCTTATCCTTAAATCCCAGATCCACATCTGCGAAATTCAGATATCCGGCCACAGCAATGAGAATGGCCAGCGAGGTGATGATTACCTGATTTTTCTTCATGATCTTTTTCACTTCTACTCTCCTCATTTCATTTTCATTATTCTAATTTTAATGAAAATCTCTAAGAATCCTTTGTTTATGCGGGTTTCCAGGCTTTATTTGTGACTAATTTGTGACTAACCGCGTGAATCTATATCTGTTCATAACATCGTAATTTGACGTAAAAAAAAGAGAGTCGGGTTTTTAGGCCCAACTCTTTTCTGACTGTCCACTCGTGCCGCTGCTAACAGCCCCCGAATTGGGACATACAGCTCTTCCGTTCATGCACGGTGGAATCAGTCTGCACTCTTCACTTGTGCGTAGCCACACAGGATATTATACATCATAAGTTCAACCCCTGTGCGGCTGTTGATAGTATACCTTGTTCTGAAGGAAAAATCAATCAGAACGTTATTTCGTATTCGCCTTCATGTGCTCAATCACTTTCTTCCAGGTATCAATGCCGCAAGTTCCATTTGCCTTTACGCCAACATTTTTCTGGAAAACTTTAAGGGAATTATATGTGTCATTCCCGAACTGTCCGTCAACTTCCACTCCCAGCATCGCCTGAAGCATTGCCACAGCTGTACCGGAACTGCCCTTTCTCAGAATCGGAAGTCTTGTCTGGAAGGTACCGGTAAGCGTAGTTGAAGGTGTACTTACTTTTGCACCGGTGGTAACAGCAATAGCCACGTGGTGATTATCGTTCAGGAGGATATCTCCTGCCTTTAAATAGTCACCAGATGTCAGATACTTACTATCCGTCAGTACTTTCGCACCAGCAGCCTTCATTGCGGCTCTCATGTTCCGTGTCGTCAGATAGATACTGACTGCCTTGAGTTTTGCGTTATTTAAGCGATACCCAGCCCCCTTGACAATAGCTGCTGTGCTCGCACTGCAATCGGATTCACAAGCTACCGTAATCTGCGCCGGATCATAGTTACTTGCCTTTAAGTGCTGCCAGAATGAATACCGGTCATTACTGTTTCCGGCAGTACCCTGATCGTACCCAATGAGATTATTCTGCGCCGCTTTTGTCGCCATGTCTGCGATCATGGCTGCGATTTTTGCATCATTGAATCTCAGGACGCAGAGCCACGGTCTGCTGTACCAGTTCATGATCTGATACTCCGTACCAGTCTGATCTCCTGCTTTTCCACCTGCGTACCTTCCGTTCTCATCATGTCCGCAGTTACTGATTTTTACCATTGTTGTTTCTCCTTTCTGTGTCGTTCCTCTGTAGTCCTTGTAAAACACGTCCATATCAACATTTCCGCTGATACCGGATACTTTTCCTTTACTGGAATACTGCCAGCCGATTCCGACCGATGGCTTCAGCCGTGTCTGGACAGTGCCGTTATCATCCGCTGGATAACGTGCAATCCAGCACTCATACTTTCTGAGTGCGTCAGTCAAAACGTTATTATACCAGTCCAAATTGCAGTAGATACCGACCTTATAACCGGCTTTTTTCATCCTTGTCAGAAATGCGACCGCAATGTTTTCGACTGCCTGTTTACCGAGTTTTCGCTGATTAGACCACTCGAGATCATAGAACACCGGGAAGTCCAGTCCTCGCCCGTTCAGTGCGGCAATCACATCCTCCGCTTCGTCAATAGCCTGTGCCGGTGTCAGAGCGTATGAATACTTATACCCACCGATAAGGATTCCGTTGTTCTTGCACCCCTTGTAGTTGTACTCGAATGAGCTGTCAACGCCGGACCTCTGGTGTACTCTCAATATTGCGAATTTGATGCCGGATTTAGCTACTTTCGACCAGTCCGGTTTTCCTTGATTGGATGATACGTCAATACCTTTAATTTCCAATTTATCAGCTCCTTTCATAATTTCATGAAACATATTTGTGGTGGCTGTAGCGTACAGATTCCTGCGCTACTTTTGCGTAAATCATAGTCGTGTCAAGTTTTTCATGTCCGAGCATCTTCTGCAAGTCAGTGACATTCATCCCCCGTTCGAGCGCCATGCTCGCTGTTGTGTGCCTTATCAGATGTGGGTATAAGTGTCTGCCGATGCCGGAACGTTCGCCAATTTGTCGGACTATCTGCTCAATTTGCGTCTTCGTAATGCCCCGATATGGCTGACGGACGGTGGATATCACGCTGTCGGAATTGCCTTTCCGGCTGAGCCAGTATTTCTTCAGAGCAACTTCGGCTCTGGCGTTGATATACGATATCCGGTGTTTACTGCCTTTCCCGAATAGGTGGACTTCCTTGGTCCGAAAGTCAATGTTAGTTTTCTTCAGAATCACCATTTCCGAAACACGGCATCCGGTGCTGTAGAACAGTTCCACAAGGGCTTTCTCCCGATAATCCTTGCAAGCATCCCGAACTAATTCCAGCTCGATATCGGACAACGGCTCACGTGGTTTGGCTTCAAACTTGATTGGATTTATGCGGCTACAAACATTTTTGGTCAGATACTCTTCCTTGACACACCAGTCCAGAAACGTATGGATAATAAGGCGTTTTCCGTCAATCGTCCGGTTGGTGTTGCCTTTTGCCGACAGCCCGAACAGGTACACACGGATATCGTTTGTGGTTATCTGGTTCAGCGGTTTGTTGACCGTTTGGAAGAAGTCGTCAAGGTTGCACTTGTACGTCCGAAGCGACTGTGAGGACATGCCCTCAATCTTTTTTGACACCAGATACACCTTGTAGCACTCCGGTATACAGTCTTGATACGGCACGATTTCTGTGATTTTCTTCTCAATATCGAAGTTTGCCGAAAACATTTCCAACTCCATCAGTACGGTTTTCATCTGCTCTGGCGTCAGTTTTCCGTCCAGTTTGGCCATAAATTCGGTTGCGAAATTTTCCATAAAAAAGCCCTCCTTTTGGGTACACAAAGGGAAGGCACTGTGATATAATATACCTGTACCCTTTGTGGTGCTGTTGGAGTCGAACTTTTTGATTGGTAGTCGGGAGTTCGGCTCCTTTTTTGTTATAATGTTTTGCTCGTATTATAACACTTAGCACACTCCATTGGTAGCTTTTTTATGAAATTTTTACTCAGTCTTACTTGAGTTTACTCAAGGTGTTTGTAAAGTCTATACGATTCTTCCGCCTCTTCTTTATCCACATAAACAGTTTCTTCGTTTATGTCAATGTTATCGTTGATGTACACGCTCCGATTTGTTACGGTAACTTTTTCTATGACCAGTTCTTGAAGCTTCCCTTCGATTATTCTGTACACGGTTCTGCCGATGTACCAGTCCGAAAACTGTCTAAAAAACATATCATCTCGTTCTAATGACATTTTGCATCACCCCTTTTTTAATGAACTAAATGGGAAGAGGAAAATTTTATGGTTTTAAGTTCCATACGACAGTATCATTTTTCAACATTTGTATACCACTTACTCCGTCTGTATAAAATCCAATGGTTGTTCGATTTCCGTCATCTGTCCAAAAATCAAGGTAGGCATTGTTTATTCCAACCGAACCTGAGCGGAAAGTTATTCGGCTTATATTTCCATTGAATGCAGTTTTGGACGCCTTACTATTTAATTCATTAAGTGCCCCAACCACCGTCTGGTTGCTCGTCTGCAAGTTGCTGATGACCGCATTGGTCAGTTTCTCAACGATCCAGTTCCAGATTCCGCTGAACGGCGAAAGCTTGTTTGCCTTCGATGTTGCGTCGTAAATCATCAGTGTGTCGTTGTCCGCCGGTGTTGCTTTCTGTGAATACTCGTTAAATTTTCCCATTATTGTAATCTCCTTTCTAACTCTTTGATATGTTTTTCTTGCTCGTCAACCTTTGCGCTAAGTTCCTGTATGGCTTTAATGGCGTAGTTGAGAAGATACGGGCTGTTAATCTGTTTAATATCCATCTCGCCGTTTTCGTCATATCCGCCGCCCAGAGCCAAGTTCGGGTCGATTTCTTCCAGTTCATCCGCCACGAAACCGATGTTTTGATGCCATCCACCCATCCGCTCTTTCCAGTCGAACTGACGGACTTTCATGCGGTTAACCGTTTCGAGGGCGTCTGTTTCGCTGTTTTCGATGTTTTCTTTTAAGCGGATGTCGGAAACTTGTGAGGTTGTATATAAATAGTCTGTGCTAAAGCCAGATCCACCCCATTTAGCACGGATTCCTAAACGTCTGTATGTTGCCGCATCTCCGTGCTTACTGCCTGTTCCCGAAAAAAGATAGGCCACTTGCGAACCATCTGCGCTTACGGACGCTACCGGTTGTCTTTTGACTTTGCCGGATGTTTTTGCTTGATTTTCCAAGTCGTAAAACATAAGGGTTCCATCGACAGTTGCGTTTCCGCCTACGCTCAAGCTTTTACCAATAGTTGCACTTCCATCCGTTGAAAAATTCGCCCCAAGTTCACATCCATCCGTGAAAAGCGAGTTTGTATTTATTCGGACTTTATTGTTCAGATATCGAACAATGTAACCTTCCCATTTTTTACTTGTATCGCCTTCCATCCAAAGTTCAAGCACTTTATTTTGAACTTTCTGTGCGTACAGTCCGTATTTTCCAAACATCAGTGCATTGTAGTTGTCTGCGTCTGTGTAGTCCGTATACAATCGCAATCCGGCAGTGTTAAGAGATACCATCGGGTTTCCAGTGTTCTTGTTAAGTACGACATATCCGGTATATCCTAATCTCGATATCTGTTTTCCGTCAGCATCGTAAATCTTCAACTGACCATTTCCGTTATTCGTGCCGCCAAGACTGATGACGCCACCTTTCATGGCATTGAATGAAATAAACAGCGTCTGGTTCCCACTTTCGTCCTTTTCGTAATACAGCCCCTTAAACTTCCCATCATCTGACAGGATATCGACTATCTGCTCCTGCGTCAGTGATGCCACATCGACCGCAACGGAATATGTCTGGTAGTCCGCAAGTTTGCTCTTCGACTGGTCAAAATACAGTGAAACCTTGAGCATGTCATGTGCCTTGAGTGACAGGCTATTGACGTTAATATTCAACCGGTCAAGTGCCGTAGTCTGCGATACTGTGAGTATAGCCCATGTAGCGCCGCTGTCGGTGGATTTTTCCAGTTTCCACCAACCTTTCTGCGACTGCGCAACTTCGCCGTTTCCGTCCCTGTAGAACGAATCCACAATGAGCGATGCCGGCGTTATCTTCTTGTCTGCTCCCATCAGTAACACATCTGCATTGCTCTGGAAGAAGTAAGTCCTTCCGGCAGTACCCGGTTCACCCTTAATCTTTGTCCAGCTATATTTCGTCGGGTCGGTGCTATCGTCTGGCGTGTAATCGGTATACTGCCCGATATACAGCTTATTGACGCTATCATCCACAGAGAAACCTGTTCTACCATCCGCACTGTTGGCATATGCGATATGGAAGTACGGCGTTTTTCCATTTACTCCCGGTGTTCCCGGCACGCCCTGCGCGCCCTGGTCGCCCTCGAATTTCGCCCACGTGTACTTGCTCGGGTCGGTACTGTCAACGCCAGAAAAGTCCGTATAAGTTCCGATATACTTGTTTGGTGTCTTGCTCATCTGCGCCGCTGTCGGGTTCTGTACCGGTGCGTACTGGATATGCAGATACGTTGTCTTTCCATCTATTCCAACGCCCGGAATTCCCTGCGGTCCGGCGTACTGTTTCGCTATCGAAAATCTCTTTGTCACTGCCAGATTATTTAGATACACTGCCCGGATATCAACCCAGCCACTGTCTGCGGTCAGCCCAGTGACAGTGTATGTCTTAGTTTCCTTATCCCAGTTTCCCTGTATGTTCTGGGACGTCGTTATCGTGTATGTACAGCTATCCGTGATATCCTGTGTGCCGTACATGACGGTCGCTGTTGTGGTACACTCCGGGAACTCTGTATAGTTGCCGTCGCTGTCAACCGGGATGCCCTGATAGTCGTTATCAAGCTGCATGGTCATGTTTCTGGCCAGAGCTGCCATGTTCTCAACATCTTCAATCTTTTCATCAAGTGGTTTACCGCCGATCGTCACATAACTTCCGTTAAGGGTAACTGATCCGGTATCCATATCCGCTTCAAATATCGCATTTCCACTTTTGTCTCTTACGATGAGCGTTCCTGCGTTAATATAGTCGGCGTTGATGCCCTCTGCATAGAGTAGCCTGGTTATTAATTCGCCAGTCACCGCAAAGCCGTAAGGATACGTTTTTCCACCATCAATCGACACGGCAAATGCTTCTGCTGTCAGTTTCCAGATTATGTTAGATTCCGCCATGGTTGCTTTGTTGTGCATATAGTATATGATGCTACCGTCCTGCTGTGGCTCTTGTGTCATATACAGACCGCTTGAAGAATTGAGTGTTTCAGCTAATCTCTTTATAGCCTCTTCTCTTGCGGATGTTTCTTTTTGTACCATCTGACGTGCCGCAACTATAGCTTTCGTGCTGTTCCCGTAAAAGTCACTGCTGCCTCTGATTGGATCATCGGCCTGTGTCTTAACTGTAGTCAGGCCGCCTACATTTCCGGAAACGTCTGTCAGAGGAGTAAGGTACTTATTCCCTAATCGGTCGTAAGTGTACACCATGTCGCCAAACTCGACGAGTGGATTGTACACCAGATCACCCTCAAGGTTCCGGAATCGCGCTCCTACAATCTGTTCGCCGATGATATTCGCTACTGTCTGAAGCTGATCGGTATCAATCAGCTCGTTCTCAAGTTCAAGGACGTAGCCTTCATCTCCGTACATGCCGGAATAATCAGTATTAGCATCGTCGTTTGACTGCCCGTTCGTTACCTTGATTCCAGTTATAACTATATCGTCACTAGAAAGTGTAGGTGGGTTTCCATAGTTCTTCAATTCCGGAACATCTGCTTTTTCAAAATCCCATTTCACAAACTGGAGATTCCCGAAATAATCAATTCGCGCGTTCGCAGACTCAACCATAGCCGCATATCCGAACAGCTGGCGAAATGTCATGCTGTCTGGAATGCTTCTTATTATAATATCGCCATGGTCCATGGTCAGATTCATACCTATGCCGACAGTCTTACAGGCATCTCTGACAAGGTTAATGAGCGACTGCGGAAGTTTCAATCCGCTGGTATATGTCTTATTTGCCTTATACATATCATCCAGTGCCGTAACATTGATGATATCTGAATACTGCTCTGGCGTAGTGACTGTATAGACTCCCTTGTCAATAGTTTCAATGATGTCTTTTGTAGCTGCCTGTGTTGCGATGATAGGATCACCGACGCTGTCCAGAATCGGGTTATAACTTTCATCTAACAGTGTGCTTACAGATTCCGGCGCCGCATACGACGTCTGAAGCTTCAGATAAGCATGAATCTTGGCTCCGTAAAAGTTGTAGTTCTTCCACTGTTCCTGATCGTTATTAATACTCAGTGTCAGTGTTTTACAGACAGTAGCGCCGATCGGAAAGCTACTGCTATCTGCGCAGTCGGAAAACCCGTTGTCGCCGTTCATGACATCTTTGTCAATGGTCTTTTTCGTCCCGTCAGGAAAGGTGATATCCACTACCATTCTGACTGGTTCACCGGCTTCAAGCTTTTCTCTGAATGCATTACTTACATTAATCACAGTGGGTTCACCCCCGTCATGTTAAATTCTAGCGATGATAGTATTTTTCTGTCATCTGATAATTCTCCGATAGCTATGTTTTGTGTCTGCCCTACGTAGAACGGAGCGTCTCTCCAAACTCCGTAATATGGCGAGAAATAATGAAGCGTAAATTTATAACCTTTTGCCACCATCTGCAAAATCTTGGTTGCCTCTGCCATCGGGAGATCGCTAGCCTTGTACGTATACTGTTCTACGGTAAACATCGGTGTAAAGTAACCTACACCGTATTGCGTCCTCTGGCTGGATTCCGTGTAAGTCGTAGCAAAGGAGAGCGCAAGGTCTTTATCCGGTTGCCAAATTATTGTTCCGTTGATTTTATACTTTTCCATAACGCCCTCCTTTCTATGCCATCTCGAACGGGTTTCTACCGCTTGTATCTCGTCTCATCTGTGCTTCTTTCATCATCTCGTCAAACAGTGTCCTGCGGTTGATCTGCGCTGTAAATCGGTAACTTCCACCGCCTGCCTGCCGTCCTGCTGTTTCTTCTCGGACAATCTTTCTGAGTAGAGCTTCTGGTGTCTCGATGTTATTGCCCTGTTTCTGGTCTCCTAAGACCGCAAGGAACTCGCTTCTTGGTGGAATGACTGCGCCTTTAGCCAAATACGGAACTGTCGGAACTCTTGGGAAAGTAGCTTTAAACCCGATAGTCTTTGAGCCGAATGGAGTCGGTACTTTCCATGGGCCGAAAGAGAATGCTGATTCAATCGCACTAACAACTCCGTTTACTTTGCTGATAGCGCCATTTACAACACTTATGATATTGTTCAGAACAGACCTGATAGCATCTCTCATTCCGTTAAATACATCGACTACAGTGTTTTTGGCGGATGTGAATTTATCAACAATAGCGTTCTTGATTCTTTCAGCAAAGCCACTAACAGTAGACCATATAGCATTCCATTTCTGATGCGCGCTGGCTTTTATGTTCCCCCAAATGGTCGTCATTTTGGTAGCTAGACCTCTGAGTTTATTCCCAATATCCTCAACAAAACGCCTTGTTTTATTAGAAACCCAATCCCATACCTTTCCAGCCATTTCTTTAATTTTGTCCCAGTTTTTGTACAGTAATACACCAATCGCAATACATGCGCCGACTGCAAGGACAAAGACTCCACCTGGTCCGATAGCTGTTGCAATGGCTTTGATACCGCCCATGATGCCGCCTGTACCAGTCATTAGCGTGATAAGTCCTTTTGCAGCCATAGCTATCCCAGACACGCTCTTAATAACTCTCGATGCCAGTCCTGCAATTTTAGCCGCCGCAAATGCGCCGATCAGAGCCGCGCCAAATGCTTCAACGATCGGCTGGTGTTCTGCGAGAAATGTTGCTACTTTTGACACCAGATTAATCACTGTCGGAAGTCCTACTTCAATAACCCACTTTAGCATCGGGAGAACAATGTTTTTATAGATCCAATCCAGTACATTTCCGATTGCTTCAATGATCGGTGCAAATGTACTGGTCAGATTACTGATGGATTCCAACAATGGATAAAAATCAAGGTTTGCCGCCCATATCGCTGTGTCCTCTGCAATCTTTTCAACAAACTTCATGACCACCACAAGAGCATCTGCAATGTTCTGAATAATCTGTGTCCCGACATTGTTCTTGTTCCATGCGTCAGCAAAGCCGGATGCAATGTTACCGATAGTCTTAAGCACATTCTGAGCAATCTTCAGCATGGTCGTAAGCATCGTTGTGCCTGTACCATTTGTCCAGACTTCAACTAGGCTTTTGCCTACACTCTTGGCGAGCTTTGCAATTCCAGACAGGGCAATCTGTGCCGCATCAATGGTATTCTTGCCCTCTTTTTTCCAAGCATCTTGAAATGGTTTCCAGAGTTTTTTTAAGAGCTTCGCAAGCTTTTCAGCTGATTTGCTGATTTTATCCAGAGCGGTTTCACCCTCTGCTACTTTTCCGTAATCTACGTTGCTGACTGCACTCGGAAGAGATGTTCCGCCGCCACTGCCACTACCGGATGTCGACGGAGTTTTGCTTGCTGTTGATGATGTATCCTGTGTAGAATACCGATTAATTTCATCGAGCGGACTAAGATATCCTTTCGCCGCTTTTGCCGCATCTTTTGTTGCATCGGCTACATCTTCTGTAGAATCTGCTAACTTGCCGGCATTATCTGCTGCCTGTCCGTAAGCATCTGCCGTATCCTGCACGCCACTTGCATCGCCTGTGAGACCTGCTCCACTTCCGCTTGTCTGACCGGAGGATTTCTTACCGGTGATAAGCTCCGTGAAGCTTTTGAAAGCATTCGCCAAAGTTGCCAGTTTGCCTAGCAGAACATTAATCACTTTCAGAACAGGCGTGAAAATATTAATCAGTCCCTGCCCGACTGTTGCCTTGAGAGACTGCAGCTGTAACTGCATAACTCGCACTTGGTTCGCCCAGCTGTCAGAAGTACGGATGAAGTCACCAGATGCGGCTGATAACTGTTTCTGCACAAAAGCCAGACGGAGAGCTACTTTCTCCTGCTCAGTCATGGCAGATGTGGTTTTACCATAACCATTTGCCAGTGCGTACTGGTCTAGTGCCGACTGGGTCATTACCACGCCGAGATCTTTGAGCGTTTCCGTTTCACCCGTAAACACTGATTTCAGTTTGATGTACGCCAGATCCTGACTTATGTTATAAAATGATGCCACATCACCAGTCAACTGCGTTAGAGCCGTTGACATATCATAAGCCTGCGCTTCTGAGAATCCGAATGACTTAGACATTGCGCCGAACGTACCGACATACCTTTTTGCCATGGTTTCTGACAGTCCGGCTGAGGTCATGGCATTCTTTGCAAATTCATTGACCTTGTCCGACATGGTGGTAAATGTAACATCGACCACGTTCTGCACTTCTGCGAGGTCAGAGCCAAGTTCCACACACTCTTTTCCAAACTGTACTAACTTACCAACTGCAAACGCTCCACCAATCAGCAGACCGATTTTTTTTACAGCACTCCCAAGGCCGTTAAATGACTGTTTTATAGCTGATACGCCATTTTGTACACCGGTTGTATCCATTCTGGTATCAATAATGACTGAGCCATCAGCAGCCATATATTCACCTCCTAACTATTTGAGGTTCAACATCTCATTCAGCTTATCTTTGTAAGCTTGCTCCTCATCGCTGAGACGTGTTTTTATATCAATAATGTTCTTGTTCTCTTGATAGAATTTCTTTTCCCATTTATCGAGCTTTTCGCCCTTTGCTTTCTTTGAACGGATTCCAACGACCGTATTAAATAAGCACTCTCCAGATTCCATGAAATATCCAAAAAATGTCCACCAGTGCATATACGATACGGCTCTGATTTCTTTTCCGGCAACTTTGTTTACCGCCGGAACGATAATATCTCCATCCTGTTCCCAGTCCATCAAACGGGGTTTAGGGTGGTTTGGATTATCGTCCAACTGTCCGCAGTCGATGAACTCCGACGCTTTCTGACAAGCTTCATTCAGACACTCAGCCGGTATACTCTGCCAGTCCTCAAACAGAATCTGTAGCATAACAACTGCTTTCGCCTGCTCATCCAGTTCCGGGTCATTCATGGCAATTAGAATGTCAATGATCGCTCGAAAATCCGTTCTAATAGAAAAATCCACCCCACTGATGTTGAGTGAGGTGGGAAGCTCATAGGCGGTCATTTTGTATACTTCTCCGTATACTTATTGACTGCTGCCTGCATTTTCTTTTTTCTCTTTTCGATTTCCGGTGCGATTGCTTCTGCGATCTTATCAAGTACGATATAAGCGAACACCTGACCATTGCCGAATACAGTGGTTGCCGTGATCGGCTCTTTGAACAGGTCTTTTGATGCTTCATATCCGAGCAGGTAGTTGATTTTGTCTTCAATCTGCTTGTTCAGCTCTGCCATTTTTTTGCCGGAATCGACCTTCTGAATAGAATTTTTGAGCTGTTCAAAGTATTCTGCCAGTTCTTCTGCACGTGCTGCTACATTGATATCGGTCGGATTCAGCTTAAAAGAAGAAAAAACTTCGTTTTCGTTGTTAGTGAATGTGAAAATGAGAATTCCATCGTCAATTTTGGTATTAATTACTTTTGCCATTTAGCATGTCCTCCTTGTATATGTGCTTATTCGCTGTCGGCTGTGAATGTACCGGAACTGATATCAAATTTTCCTTTTACACGTTCGCCAACATAGTTGACAGTAAACGGAATCTGATAACCGGATGTATCACCGCCATAGGAGGTCGGCACAACATAACAATCCTGCTGGTATGCTTCATACTTTCCTGCTGTAGCTTCTGTCCACAGATGAACCTCAACTGCTTTTGTTTTGAGGTTGTCATCTTTGAGACGTCCATCTACAATCTTCTGCAACGCTGTGAACAGGTCTGATGTGGTATCTGCATAGAACGGATCAGCATCAGAAGAAACTTCGTAGCCGTTATGTTTGAATGTGGATTCTCCAAGAATGTTTTTAGATGTTTCAGTATCTGGATTGAGTTCTACGTTATACTCTTCCAGATCTTTTCCAAGACGTTCATACTTCGGTGTCAGTCCTCCACAGAGAGAACCCGCATCGATGTAATGAGCCATATATTTACGGTCAATTTTGCCTGTAACTGCCATAGAAATGTCCTTTCTGCCTATAACTTTTAAAAGGCTGTGTAGGTTAGCGACTATATCCAACTGATAGCCGGTTGTTACTTGTTATATTACTTCATATGTGTTTTCATAGAGCACTGACAATGGCAATAACCAATCCTGTATGACACTCTCCTGTGGTTCTAAACCATAAGAGTTGTCACGTGTGATACGTTTTATCACTCGTCCCTGTGAAAGCTCTGGGAATGCATCTAAGCGTGTCTCAGAGCCATTTATAATAACTGGCTCTCGGCATATCCATTTGCCGAGATTGTCAAGGAACTTCTGAACAGATAATTTCTGTCTCTCTTTTTCGGATGCTGTTCGGTATACCACGTAAAATGGATACTGGCATATCTGGTGCATCACACCACAAACGTCTTCTTTTTCTGAATAGATCAACGCCCCGTTGTCTGCCGAGAACGCAATTCCTGATTCTTTACCAAGTTCCTCGAATTTGATTGTTTCATTTTCGTACAGTCCTGGATACTGATTCAGAAGTGCTTTCATGGCATCTGTCAGGATTTCGTATCCGGTCGCATCTTTTCCGATAGGCTTATCCGCCATGTCTACCACCTCCTGCCTGTGCTTTTACTTTGCGAATCCACGTGCTGCCGTATTGTCGCTTAGCGGCATCGAACCATTTAGCCTGTGCCCGTGGGTGAGCCTGTTTGGTGTATTCGAGATTCTCCTTTGCGGCTGTCTGACCAGAAAACTGACTGACAAGGACTTTCTTGGCATACTGCCGAGCGTAAGGGCTTCCAGTCAGCTCGTCCACCATCGTTTTTCCCATATAGAGGAATCTGCCATAAGGTTCTGCCGCCGCGCAAACAAAGCCTGTGCCTTGCATAGAGGAACTTCTTGCCCTTGTCTTATCGATAAAATCCCCTGTAATCATCGGCATAAATGGAACCATACTGTCCATGACCATTCCGTCAAGGAGATATTGAGCTTCTTGGTACTGTCTGGAGAATCTATCCATATTCAGCTTTATTTTCATATCTCCATCGACTACGGAGAATCCTTTGAAATGATGAATCTTACTCATATCACTTACCCAAAATCTCAAAGTGTGGAATCAGTGTATATGGACCGCCAACGCTGGTAATCTTAAACACGTTATCCTTGTTCTCATTCATGTACTGATAGAATCCATTCCGATAATCACCATCAGATACCGTTCCACCAGTCCACTCACCCTCCCAGAAGAACGACTCGTCCGAGAATGTAATAGTATCCTCCAGAGCGTTGTTAATCTGCCTTTTCCACTCCTTATGCGGCACCCATGGAAGAATTTTACCGTCTTTGTCAGTAATGGTTATATCGCCGTTCTGGACAGTATATCGAACGTGTAACTGTGCGTTGTCAGTTGTGTCTGGTCCGTACTTTTTAAGGATTGCTCCCTTGTCCGTAATGAGGTCAACGCCGGATAAAACATGAGGATACCAGTACGCATCTTCTGTCGTGGCACTTTCGTAATAGTTAAAAAGTGTAATTTTAGATGAATACATGATACCCTCCTATCCTTCACATATTGCTTTTGAAAATCTATCAGAGAATGATTTTATTCGGACAATATTGCCTTTGCACTCTTCCAGCATTTTCCCGTAAAAGATAATGCTTTCTGGGTGTAATCGTTCAATCATGGCATTGTAACCAGAAAGAAACAGTTCTTTCTTTTTCTTTCCGTTCATGCAACCAACAGAAGATACTGCAACTGTTCCGCCCTCTGGCTCACCATCGAAACACCAATCGTAAGAATCCGGCGTGCTCCATGAGATTGTTGGAATCACGCGGCAACCATATTCTTGCAGATATGCACCTATCCAGTGTTTGCGGTAATGGTTGTATATCTGGATAGCTTTCGGAAAATCGGTGTAAGTGCTGAAATCTGGTGTTAGAATGTACCGGAATTTACTCAGCTTGTCCACGTACCTGTCTGGATTTCTCCATAGTGCATCAAACTGATAATCGTCCAAAAAGAAATGAACAGCTTTCTCTTCTGGATTATTGCATTTTCCTCTGGCATAATTAAAACCGACAAATTCGCAATTGCCCTCGAATGTCTCAGGTTGTATCTGCGGTATACCATATTCACCAATGCCAGGAAAGATACGGCGGTTTAGATTTTCGTAAGCTATGCTTGTCTCTTTATTTGCCATAGGCTATTTTCTTCGACGTCTGCGGCGGTTTACGCGGTTGACTTTTGCATCTGCTCTCGAACCACTGGACAGCGTCCTGTTCGATGCTGTTTCTCTGTCTAAGAATGTATTTGTCGCCTTACGATCAGCCTTATACGCTTTTTGATCTTTTCTCATCTCAGACGCGGAGATATTTTTCACAGTAGCACCGTTGGATACTGCTCTTTTTTTGAATTCACTCGCAGACATATTCAGCGGAGTAGGCTGTGGCGCACCACCTATTCCAATCTGATAGTAGTGCCGCCCGTTCTTGTTTGAGAAATAATACCTCGTTGTTTCACCATTTCTGATTACATCAAGTCCGCTGGTTCCGCTGGAACTTAGTCCACTACTTCCACCACGTCCACCCATAAAATCACTCTTTCTGCACTGTCTGCTTAATAACCTGGTTCACACCAGTTGCCGACAGTCCGTTAAACATACCGACCGCAACTGCTGTGATATAATCTGTTGCCGGGAAGTCCGGGATAACTCCCATTCCGACTGCTCCGAGAATTCCACCAATAACCGCCATGATTACTGGAATCCATTCATCAGAGATTCTTTTTGATGCTTTGCAGCCCATTCCTACGATGTAGCAGATCATAACGATTGCTATACATGAGCCAAGCGTTGAAATGTCCATATAATCACACTCCTGCATACAATACTGGTATTCCATCATCAGTCCTTACTCCTATCAGAAGCGGCAAAGCTGTCTTTAAGAGTAAGTTGTTCGTTTTTTGTACATCTCCGGCGGCGGCATACACTGCGCTCCACTCTTTTGCGCTCGCCCCAATCTGCTGAGGTGTTGCGTAAGAGATGGATTCACTGCCGGATGATACAGAGGTTACAATGCCTGTAATGCTACCACCGGACCCGATTACGGTTGATGTACCGCTCACAGCGGCATTAGTAGCATTCTTTTCAGCAAGCTCAATCTGATACATTAATTCAGCCAGTGAGCAGACCACCTTTTTGATACGCTTCTGTGAGCGTTCATTTTCCGGCAGTCCGTCCACTAGTCTGTTAAATGTTATCATGTCTATAAAATCACTAGCTCTTTCTGCCAGTCGTGGAAAGTCGGTTTCTGGCACGACTGAACCGAAATATGAAGTTGTATAAAATTCATAATCTGCATAAGCCATGCCAGCCACCTCCTACATTTATGATTTTGCTGCTACGCTTGCGCTTCCGGCATTCAGTGCTTTGTATGTTCCGTCACACTCAACCACTGTGATCTTCTGTCCGGTTGTCGCTGTGATATCGGCTTTTCCGTCCCATGTAGACCAGTTTCTAAGATTCTGTCCATATCCGACATTTACCGCCTCTGCCGCAACTTTGTATTTGTACACATTGTTAGCGTTTTCTTTAGCCGGATTTACAGTGATTTTTGTATCACCGCTTGCTGTTCCAGCCACGGAATTTACTGTCAGAGTGCCAAGTGTTGGTGTCTCATCAATGGTGATTACTGCGATTGCGTCAATGTACTCCGCGAAAAGAGTAAGCCCCATAACCGCGAACGCTTCGGACACTGCTGTGTGGTAGTTGCCCTGAGTATGGAATCCGATCAGATTTGTCTCACCAGATACGGTATACACCAGACCTGCTCTCGCAAAGTCAGATTCGTTCGGGTCTACATAGTAAAGTACGATGTTCTCAACAGGAGTTGCAATAACCTGTCCTCTTGGAATCTCACTGTCAGATAACAGGAAGATAGTATTGAATCCCATAAAATCTTTCATGTACTGGAAGCCGAACTGATTCTGAATAGTGATCTCAGCTGCTCCGAGGTATTCATATACGTCCAGAATGTTCACAAATCCAACAACACCAGTCACATTTCTGTGCATCTGCTTGAACTTGTTTTCTACGCGCCCTTTAGCCATTGCCAGAGCCATCTGGAATGTAGTTTCTGTGGAAGTAAGTGTACCGGTTTTCAGATAGTCATAGAATCTGCCGGTAACGTCAGTCTGAAGCTGGAAAAGGAACTCATCGTCAGTCATCTGAACAGCGTTCTCATAACCGTGATCCTTGATTGCTTCAATGGATACAGCCTTTGCGTACTTCTCGATAGTCATTTCCGCGTAGGTCTTTTCTTTTACAGTAAACTTGCTGTAAGGGATTTCCTCACCCTCGCCGACAAGTCCACTCTGTAAAGTGCCCTCTGCGTACTTGGACTTGAGTACAGCACCCGGCTGTTTTTTGATAGGTCTCATGATACCCAAAATGTCACGTAAGTGCTGCCAGTTTCTTTCGAATCTGGTTACAAAGTCAATCTCACGTGCTGTGACCTGGATATCATTTGTCATAATAAGATTAGCTTTTGCTGTCATAAAAAAATCCTTTCTACCCATAATTGTTAAGGTATTGGGTTAGCGGCTATACTCTGGCGTATAGTCGGTGTAAAAATCACTGGAATAACTGGATATTCCGAGCAATTGCAGCCTGTCTCTCGGACGGGTCTTTGATTGCTTCGATATCTTTTTTTGTCATACTTCCCGGTGTCTGCTGCTGTCCAACATGAGTGGTAAATCTTGCCTGATTCTGCTGAGCCTGCTGCTGAGATTCATCCACAAAAGCGGATGCGTCAGACTGTTTCATCTGTTCGATCAGGTCGTTCAGTCCAAGGATTTTACCGTCTTTCAGTTTTAATCCGGCTTCTTTGATGTCTGCCATAACAGACTTCTTTGCTGCTTCGCTGGAAAACTTAACATCATCGAGTGCCGCTTTCAGAGCATCTGAGAAATCTCTGTCATAGATTTTTGCATTGAACTCTTTCTCTGCATCCTCGGCTTTTTTCTTCCATCCAGCAAGCTCTGTCTGAATGTTCGCCGGGTCGATACCGTCAAAGCCTTTTAAGGTTTCTTCTGCTGTCTCAGCGCGTTCTTTCCAGTCATCACGTTCACTCTCGACTTTTGACAGAGTTTTCGATACTTCTTTTGCATTCTTATAATGTTCAGAGAGTGCCTTTTTCACATCTGCCTGTTTATCCTCCGGGATTTCGATTCCAAATGATTTTAATGTGTCAATAAGCTTCTGCATATATATCCTCCTGGTCGTGTTTATTGACCTGCCGCCGCAGGTAAGTGGATTAAGCCAGTTAGACCACTGGCAGGGTAATCGGAATGGCAGGAATCGAACCTGCGGCACGTAGTTTATACATTGCTCTGCCACTGAGCTACATTCCATTAACCCGGATTCCCGGGTTAGCAAGGTGTTTAACGTGTCATGCCTGCCACGAGTTGTTTCGGGCATCTGCCCATTTACCTTTTACAAGGAGGTGCGTACTGTCTATGCGAGCGAGCAAGTCATATAGACAGTAATGATACGTGTCGGAAATTGCATCCGCTTTTCAACCTCATGCGTCTTGTGTTAGCTAAACACTGCATTTTCTATTAAGGACACGCATCAAAGAAAGGAGGAATCAATGAAAAATGTCTATGTCAAGTGGCTGTAACCACTTACGAATCTTCCCTATGAATATATTTTACCACAGACCCTCCAAAAAGTTGTGGTACATGTTTTAGCTAATTAGAGCATATCCCGGAGCTTTTCCACGTATCTCTTGACAAGATCACGTTCTTCCCGGCACTCTGCATCCTTAGACATATCGCTCATTTCTGTTGTGAGTTCGTCAAGGTGTTCTTCCAAAGCGGCGAGCATCTTTCTCTTGCAGTCTTCAGACTTGCCGGAACGATAGCTCTGTTTCTGAGTCATATAGTCGTCATAAGCATCTCGCCCGTCAGAGCGGCTGTAATGCCCCCTAACATAATGTTCACCACGTCTGGCATAAGAACTGCCCCGGTCGTAATCCGGCATCATTCTACCGTCATTTGAGCTGTATCTCCCCATGCTGTCACGCTTTCTTCCGCGTTCACTGTAATCGTCATTGTATCCGCTACGCATCTCATCAAGAACAGTGTTATAGTACTCCACTTTCTTGTCCCAATACTGCGTATTCTTGATATCTTTATACATATCAATCAGTTTGTATGTCATTTCCAGATTTCCGGTGGTCAGTCCATTATCAGCGATTTTGGAAAGTTCATCTTCGATTCTTGCACATAAGTCTTTAATGTCTCTCATAATCACACCCCCTACGCTTCTCTGGTCACAACAATGTTTGCGTTCGCAACAGAAATAGCCTGATCGCTTGTGTTCTCTATTGCGATGTTGACGCAACATCCACGAGGTACATCAATATAGATACCAGAGGACACATTGTTGTACTGATCTACTGCTGCCGGCGTGGAAATCATCTGAGAAGAAAGAACCGGTTCGCCAGAGATTGCAATAGCCAGAGAAATAGCTTCAACAGTACCGCCTGTTGGAATTGCGATATTGCCAGAAAAATCTACGAAAAATCTCGCTTTACACTGATTAGTCAGTCCTCTCAGCGTAATAATTCCACTTCCCTCTCTGTGCTGAATGCAGTTAGAACCTTTAACTGCTGTGTTTGAAAATACTACGTTTCCATTTGCTGCTACAGTCTGAGCAGCTACATTCGTAAATTCTGCCATAAAAATACTCCTTTCATATCACAAAAGGACAGGTCCCAGCCTGCCCCTCTGTGTAATACGGCATAAGCCGACATAATCATAAAGATTAAGATACTACTTATTTACTTTTTAAATATTCCGGTATATTCATTCTTGGAAGTTGGTGCTTACCTGCGGACTCTTTTCCGAAAAGGCATTCTTCCGGCGTCCATCCCGCCCGATATCTATAACTAAGAACTTCTTTTCCAACACCAAGTTCTTTTGACCACTGCGACAATGTTTGCTTTTTTCCGCCATATTCAATAAACGAATTATTACGCTTATTACTCGCCTGTTCTTCCATCGGTATCCATTTACAATTTGATGGTTCGTAATTCCCGTTTACGTCTATTCTTTCAAGCGTAAGCCCTTCTGAATATCCGTTTAAATACGCCCATTCTCTAAAGTTCCAAAAATCAAGCCATTCATCACACATTTTTATTCCTCTTCCGCCATAATTTTTATAGCTGGGAGTATTTTTATTGTAACATCTTGATTTTATGGAACTCCACTTTTTATAAAATTTCCCCG
>ULVJ01019866.1_pt1 | contig 24488 bp, 17 predicted proteins | sample 1959361 | NCBI WGS metagenome assembly ULVJ01 (sample SAMEA4835784, study PRJEB28245) | human gut metagenome | biome: gut microbiome; material: fecal sample | place: Denmark | collected 2008
AAAACCTGTCATTCCCCTCTTATCTCCGACTGCTAAAGCTGTTTTAGCCATGGCAGGTATGGGCGGTCAAAACGCCATGTACCACAACCAGTTGTCTGACCTCCGCAAGCGTCTTGGCGAAGTTCGCGGCATGACAGAAAGCAATGGTCTTTGGGTTTCTGCTTCCGGACAACGAGATCGCTTCGACGGTTTTGCCTCCAACGGTGTTAAACAGAACGCCTACCGCTTCAATCTTGGTTTAGACCACAAGATTGGAAGCTGGTTGGTCGGTGCGAACTTCAAGTACCTGCACGGTACTCAGAAGACAAGTAATCCGGATTCTCATGCCAAAGGTAAAGTGAATTCCGCTGGCGCTAACATCTACGGTACATGGATTGCTGAAAACGGACTCTACACTGATATCGTGGCTTCTTTCGACCACTACCATCAGAAGATTACAACTTCGATGCTGGACGGAAGAGGTGTAAGCGGCAAGGTTAATAACTTCGGTCTTGGTTTATCGGCTGAAGTCGGTAAGAAGTTTGGTTTAACCAAGGATTTCTTCGTCGAACCGCAGGCTCAGTTGGCTTACTACTGGATCAAAGGCAAAGACTTCTCTATGTCTAACGGCATGAAAGTTGAGCAAGACGACTTCAACAGCTTAGTCGGTCGCTTGGGCGTTGTTGGCGGTAAAGACTTCAAGGATGCCGAAGGCAACATTAAAGGTCAGGTCTTTGTGAAGGGCGGCGTCAAGCAGCAGTTCGCAGGAAAACAGAAGCTCCGTGCTAACTCTGTTCAGTTCAAAGACGAATTGAAGGGTACCAGCGGCTACTATGGCCTTGGCTTCGAAGCCAACCCGAACAAAAAGGTCAGCCTTTACGGTCACGTTGAAAGAGAAAACGGCAAGCATTACACGAAGGAAATCGAAGTGATGCTTGGTCTGAGATATAAGTTCTAAGCACCGTCTCTCTCGGCTCTAACACACTCGGCGTTCTGCCGAGTGTGCCAAAGCTTCAAGACAAAATTGAAAAGCAAAAGTTTGTAGTAATTAGAACCCGCATTTAAAACTGCCGAAAAGGCCTCGCCGAGAGGCCTTGACGACATATTTCCTCGGGTTTGGGTTCAAAGGTCAGAATGATGATTGTTCCGGCCTAATTTTTTACGCCTTTCAAAGTGACTCAAAAATTATAGAAAAACTCCTTTAAAAACGAACTAAAAATTGCGTCATCTAAGAACTTTCCTCTATATCTAAAAACAGTATTTCATCTTTCAAGTCCGCTAAATACCCGTTGATATAATCAATTTCGCTCGGTCTCAAACTCAACTTGAGTCGAGCTTTTTTCTAACTGCGATCGGGACCGAAACGGCGTCTCGATGGCGATACGGAGTCATAGTGCATAATCATCTAATTAATGACGCCCGACCTGAAGCAGCATTAGTGCTTGCGGACGGAGCTGTTTTTAAAGGCCGGTCTATCGGCGTTTCAGGCATGGCCGTGGGCGAAGTCGTTTTTAATACGGCAATGACGGGCTATCAAGAGATCCTCACGGATCCTTCCTATACAGGACAAATCGTTACTCTTACCTATCCTCACATCGGCAATGTCGGCGTAAACCAAGACGATGTGGAATCTTCAGATGTTCACGTGGCAGGCCTCGTCATCCGCAGCGAGTCTCCCGTGGTCTCCAATTGGCGAGGCCAGCGAAGCCTGACGGAATATCTCAAACAAAACGGCATCGTCGCACTGGCCGAAGTGGACACTCGACGACTGACACGCATTCTGCGTACGACAGGCGCCCAGACGGGCTGCATTGTTGCTGCCGCTGAAGGCAAACTCACTGATCATGAAATCGCTGTTGCGGCTAAAACTGCTGCAGAAGCACCTCGAATGGTCGGCCAGGAACTGGCTTCTAAAGTCAGCACGACATATCGCTACGAATGGGGCGAAGGTACTTGGCGTATGGACAATGGCCTCGGCCGTCCTGGTTCGTTCCAGCCTGAAGACTATCCCTACAGCGTGGTCGCTTGGGACTTCGGCGTAAAAGAAAACATCCTTCGCTTAATGGCCGATCGAGGTATCCACGTTCATGTTGTTCCGGCGCGCACAACGTTTGAAGAAGCCATGGCGCTTCATCCGGACGGTATCTTCCTTTCCAACGGTCCCGGAGACCCGGAACCCTGCGACTTCGCGATTGAAGTAGCCAAGAAAGCCATCGATGCCAAGATTCCTCTCTTCGGCATCTGCTTGGGCCATCAGATCTTTGGTTTGGCTGTCGGCGGAAAGACCCTCAAGATGAAGTTCGGTCATCACGGCGCTAACCACCCGGTGGTGGATTTGGCAACGAAGCGTGTTTACATCACAAGTCAGAACCATGGCTTTATGGTTGATGAAGCAAGCCTGCCGGAGAATGTTCAAGTCACGCACAAGTCGCTGTTTGACGGTTCTCTTCAGGGCTTCGAACTGAAAGATGCTCCGGTCTTATGCTTCCAGGGACACCCGGAAGCCAGCCCCGGTCCGCACGACATTCAGCCGCTGTTTGATCGTTTCATTGCCAATATTCAGAAGTACAAAGAGTCTTTATGACAGATAAAGTTCAGACAGCCAGAGCAGCGCTCCAAGAAGCCCGCAGCGGTTTAGACAACCTGCTTTCCAACGAGGAAATGCTCCGCAAGGTCGTCGAAGCGGCTGACCTCATGGTCGCCTCCATGAAGCAGAACGGCAAAGTTATGTCCTGCGGCAACGGCGGCTCTTTATGCGACGCGATGCACTTTGCCGAAGAACTCTCCGGCCGCTTCAGACAAGACCGTCCTGCCTACGCGGCAATGTCGCTGGCAGATCCCTCCCATATGTCGTGCGTGGCAAACGATTACGGCTATGAATACGTTTTCTCCCGCTTTGTTGAAGGAGTGGGTAGAGAAGGGGACGTCTTGCTTGGTATTACGACAAGCGGCACCAGCAAGAACATCGTCAAAGCAGCTCAGGCGGCAAAAGCGAAAGGAATCAAAGTTGTTGCTCTCACCGGCAAACCGAATACTCCGATTTGCGAACTTGCAGATGTGGCCATCGTTACGCCTGCCGGTCGTTTTGCCGACCGTGTGCAGGAACTGCACATCAAGGTGATCCACATCCTCATCGAGTTGATCGAAGCCGGTATGGCTGAACCCAATCCATCCAAGGAATAAGAAATCATGCCTAAGCGCACTGACATTAAATCGGTTCTGATCATCGGAGCCGGTCCGATTGTCATCGGACAAGCCTGTGAGTTCGATTACTCCGGTGCACAGGCCTGTAAAGCTCTCCGCGAGGAAGGCTATAAGGTTATTTTGGTCAACAGCAATCCGGCGACCATCATGACCGACCCGCAGACAGCGGATGTAACGTACATTGAACCGATCACTAAAGAAGTGGTCGAACGCATCATTGCAAAAGAAAGACCGGATGCCATTCTCCCGACCATGGGCGGTCAGACAGCACTGAACTGCGCCATGGAACTTGCTAAGAGCGGCGTGCTCGAAAAATACAATATCGAGCTGATCGGCGCTTCTCCCGAAGCGATCGAAAAAGCCGAAGATCGTCTCAAATTCAAAGAAGCAATGGACAAGATCGGACTGAGCAGCGCTCGCTCCGGCATTGCATATTCTTTAGACGACGCTTTAAAGGTCCAGGCTAAGATCGGCTTCCCGGCCATTATTCGTCCGAGTTTCACGCTCGGCGGCTCCGGTGGCGGTATTGCGTACAACATGGAAGAATTCATCCAGATTTGTACCCGCGGCCTCGAACTCTCTCCGACACACGAACTCTTGATTGAGGAGTCTTTGCTCGGCTGGAAAGAATACGAAATGGAAGTTGTCCGCGACAGCAAGGACAACTGCATCATCGTCTGCTCCATCGAAAACTTCGACCCGATGGGCGTCCACACCGGAGACTCCATCACCGTGGCGCCGGCTCAGACGCTGACTGATAAGGAATATCAGATCATGCGTGATGCCTCCATCGCAATTCTGCGTGAGATCGGTGTCGACACCGGCGGATCCAACGTTCAGTTCGCAGTGAACCCGAAAGACGGACGTCTGGTCGTTATTGAAATGAACCCGCGTGTTTCCCGCTCTTCCGCTCTTGCCTCTAAAGCTACCGGCTTCCCGATAGCCAAAGTGGCGGCCAAGCTGGCTGTGGGCTACACGCTCGACGAACTTAAGAACGAAATCACGGGCGGCCGTACTCCGGCCTCCTTCGAACCGACCATCGACTACGTTGTCGTGAAGACACCGCGCTTTGCTTTTGAGAAATTCCCGAAAGCCGATAAGCGTCTGACGACTCAGATGAAATCCGTCGGTGAAGTGATGGCCATCGGCCGCACTTTCCAAGAAGCTCTTCAGAAAGCCCTTCGCGGTCTGGAAACCGGTAAAGACGGCTTAAATGAAATCTCTACCGATCGCGCCACGATTCACCACGAAATCAGCGAACCGGGCCCCGATCGTCTTTGGTACCTGGCGGATGCGTTCCGTTTGGGCTACAGCGTCAAAGAAGCTCATCGTGCTACCAAGATCGATCCTTGGTTCCTCGTTCAAGTCAAAGAACTCGTTGATATTGAAAACCGCCTCAAAGAGTACAGCCTGCCCGAGCTCTCTAAGGAAGAAATGCTTTTCCTCAAAAAGAAAGGCTTCTCCGATCGCCGCCTGGCTAAGCTTCTGAAGGTCAAGGAAGATCAGGTTCGAGCCCGTCGTCATGAACTCGGAATTCGCCCGGTTTACAAGCGCGTGGATACCTGTGCAGGAGAGTTCCCGACAGATACGGCTTACATGTATTCGACCTACGAGGAAGAATCCGAAGTTAATCCTTCCGATCGCCGCAAGATCATGATCTTGGGCGGAGGTCCGAACCGTATCGGTCAGGGTATCGAGTTTGACTACTGCTGCGTCCATGCTTCTATGGCGCTGCGCGAAGACGGTTACGAAACCATCATGGTTAACTGCAACCCGGAAACGGTTTCAACCGACTACGACACCAGCGACAGACTGTATTTCGAACCGGTGACACTCGAAGACGTACTCGAAATCATCGATGTCGAAAAACCCGAAGGCGTTATCGTTCAGTACGGCGGTCAAACCCCGCTCAAACTCGCTCGGGCTTTGGAGGCCAACGGCGTGAACATCATCGGTACGACGCCTGACTCTATCGACGCGGCTGAAGACCGTGAACGCTTCCAGCATCTGCTGCAGAACCTCGGTCTTCATCAGCCGCCCAACAGAACTGCTCGTACCGAAGAAGAGGCCATTCGTTTGGCTGACGAAATCGGCTATCCGCTGGTGGTTCGTCCGAGCTATGTGCTCGGCGGCCGCGCTATGGATATCGTGCACGACAGAAGCGAACTCGAACGCTACATGCGCGAAGCCATCAAGGTTTCCTTCGATTCTCCGGTACTTTTGGACCGCTTCTTGGATGACGCCGTAGAAATGGACGTCGATGCCGTCTCCGACGGCAAAGAAGTCAGAATCGGCGGCGTGATGCAGCACATCGAACAGGCCGGTGTCCACTCCGGCGACTCTGCATGCTCGATTCCTCCGTACTCCCTCGACCCTGCCTTGGTCGAAGAAGTTAAGCGCCAGACTCGCGAAATGGCTCGTGCTTTAAACGTCGTCGGTCTGATGAATGTTCAGTTCGCGATTCAGCACGCATTCTCCGACCATCCGGAAATCTTCGTGCTCGAAGTCAACCCGCGTGCTTCCAGAACCGTTCCGTTTGTTTCTAAGTCCACCGGACAGCAGCTCGCGAAGATTGCCGCCCGCTGCATGGTCGGCCAGAGCCTGGAAGATCAGAAGCAGCCGGTTGAAGTGGATCTCGATCACTACAGCGTTAAGGAAGCTGTTTTCCCGTTTGCTAAGTTCTTGGGCGTTGACCCGGTGCTCGGACCGGAAATGCGTTCCACCGGCGAGGTCATGGGTGTCGGCCGCAGCTTCGGCGAAGCTCTGTTTAAGAGCCAGTTAGGTGCGGACTCAGCGATTCCGAAGTCCGGCCGCGTCTTCATTTCCGTTAAGGAAGAAGACAAGCCTCGTCTGCCGCAGCTCGCTAAGAACTTCACGGAAGCAGGCTATCAGCTCGTGGCGACACGCGGTACCGCTAACGTCATTCGCGAAGCGGGCTACAGATGCGATGTGGTGAACAAGGTTTCCGAAGGCCGTCCGAACATTGTGGACGAACTGAAGAACGGCAACATCCAGCTGGTGATCGCCGTCGCTGCCGAAAGCCGTTCTGAAATTGCCGATGCTTCTGCGATCCGTATCGCTTCTTTGGCCAACCATGTGACCTTCTACACTGCGATGGCAAACGCTTTGGCGGTGATCGAAGGCATTCGCCACATGAAGGACACGGAAGTTTATGCACAGCAAGAACTGCATAAACATCTTCAGCATTGATTTCATTCGTATGAGCGCCCTCTTAATTCAAGAGGGCGCAGTTAACCGGGAGACAATATGCCCATTAATTTGAAAAACCGTTCCTTACTGAGTCTTGTCAACCATACACCTGACGAGATTGATTACTTGGTGTCATTGGCTGAAGACCTGAAGAAGGCCAAAAGAGCTGGTACGGAACGTCCGCTGCTTTGCGGAAAGAGCATCGCTCTGATTTTCGAAAAAACTTCTACCCGTACTCGTTCTGCTTTTGAAGTAGCGGCCTATGATCAGGGCGCCAACACGACTTTCTTTGACCCGTCCGTCTCCCAGATCGGTCATAAAGAAAGCATCAAGGATTCCGCCCGCGTCTTAGGTTTTATGTATGACGGCATCGAGTTCCGCGGCTTTAAGCAGGAAACCGTTGAAGAGCTGGCAGAATACGCCGGTGTCCCGGTCTTTAACGGCCTGACAGATGAATGGCACCCGACTCAGATGCTCTGCGATCTGCTCACCATGAAGGAAGCCAGCGGCAAACGCTGGAAAGACATCTCCTATGCCTATGTCGGAGACGCTCGCTTCAATACCGGCAACTCCCTGCTGCTCGTCGGTGCGAAGATGGGTATGGATGTTCGTATCGGTGCCCCGAAGGAATACTGGCCCTCTCAGGAACTCATCGATATGTGCCGTGAATTCGCTAAGGCTTCCGGCGCTAAGATCACGATTACCGATGACCCGGAAGCCGCGGTCAAAGACGTTGATTTCATCCATACGGATATTTGGGTCTCGATGGGCGAGCCCAAAGAAGTTTGGGACGAACGTATCGCTGCGCTTCTTCCATATCAGGTCAACAAGAAACTCATGGAAGCTTCCGGCAATCCCGACGTGAAGTTCATGCACTGTCTGCCCGCTTATCACAACATGGAAACTAAGGTCGGTGAAGCCGTCATCAAAGCGCATCCCGAACTCGCGGGCGGTGTGGAGGTGACAGAAGAAGTATTTGAATCTCCGGCTTCCATTGTGTTCCAGCAGGCCGGGAACCGTCTCCACACGATCAAGGCTGTGTTGGTCTCTTCTCTAGCTTAATCATCGGAAGAGTTTCCTTACACCAAAAAGCGGGACACACGACCCGCATCAGGAGCAAGGAAGAAATCCTCTAAACTGAATGCGCTATGATTAGCGCATTCATTCATAAACAGGCGGTCCACGACCGCCTTTAGATTTTTAGAAAATGCCTATACCTATTACCGCCCGCGGGGCAAAGATGTTGAAAGACGAGCTTCAGCGTTTGAAGACGCAGGACAGACCTGCCGTTGTTCAGGCGATTGCCGAAGCACGTGAAAAGGGAGACCTTTCTGAAAATGCCGAATATGATGCAGCCAGAGAGTCTCAGGCCTTTATTGAAGGTCGAATTTTAGAGCTCGAGAGCAAAATTGCTCAGTTCCAGGTGATTGATCCGACAACCCTGCCGGACAACGGGAAGGTTGTGTTCAGCGCGACCGTGACGATTGAAGACGTCGAAACCGGTAATCGCCAGACCGTTCAGATCGTGGGCAATGACGAAAGCGACACCAAGCTCGGCCGTATTTCCGTTGCCAGCCCGATGGCTCGTGCCTTAATCGGCAAGTCTGAAGGGGATGAGGTAGAAGTACAGGCCCCGGGGGGCCTGTCTGAATACGAAATTATTTCGGTTCAATACATCTAATTTGATGCACTGATAAAGGCTTTACTCTTCGGAGAGGCCTTTATTTTTGCTCGCTAAGCGGGAGCCCAGGGTCTTGCCTTTGGCTCCCACTGCTTTTACTTGGCCCTTCGGTGTCTTGCCTTTCTTCACGGTTTTAGCCCAGGGAAGGCTCTTAGCTTCCTTGTTCTTGTTCTGAATCATTTCCGTGAGGCGTTTGCGATTATTGCGGGCCTTGGCGCCGGTCTTACGAGTGGCAGCCGGAGCAGCTTTCTTAACCTTCGGAGCTTCTTCGGTTTCTTCCTTTTCAGGAATCGGACGGAACAAGACCAAAAGCTTGCCGATCTGGGTAATCTTGGCAGCACCGAGTTTGTCGGCCAGTTCTTCAAAAATGGCCGTGCGTTCTTCTCTGTCGTCGCTCGGGACTTTGACTTTGATCAGGCCGTGAGCGGTTAAGGCGCGGTCCACTTCCTTAATTACGGCTTCTGTAAGACCGTTACCGCCGAGCAGAACCACCGGATCGAGGTGATGTGCTTTTGCCTGAAGTAAGAGGCGAGCGTTACGATCGAGCACTAATTGTGACATTATTAACTCCTTATTTGATTTTTTTGAAAGTGTAAGCCTATGCCGGTATCTGAAAAGAAACTTCGCTCTAATCCTGCGTGGATTAAGCGTCACCTGACCGATCCTTTTGTTAAGAAAAGTGTTCAGGAAGGTTACCGAGCCCGTTCGGTTTACAAGCTCATGGAGATTGATGATAAAGATAAAATCATCAAACCCGGCATGAGTGTTGTCGATTTAGGCGCTGCGCCTGGGTCCTGGACCCAAATTGTTAAAGAGCGTCTGACCGATAAGGACGGGAAAATCGACGGCAAAGTTATCGCCATGGATATCCTGCCGATGGAGCCGATTGAAGGTGTCCATTTCCTGCAGGGCGACTTCCGAGAGCAGGAAGTCGCAGACAAGCTAACCGATCTCTTGGAAGGGGAGAAGGTCGACGTCGTTCTCTCCGATATGGCCCCGAACTTGTCCGGTGTTGCCGCGGCCGACGCTGCCCGCTGCCTGCTCTTGAATGAACTGGCCTTGGATTTCGCTAAAGAGAACCTCAAGAAGAACGGTTCTTTTGTTTGCAAGGTGTTTCAGGGGAGCGGCTATTCTCAGTACGTTGAAGCTTGCAAAAAAACTTTTAGAAAGGTTTCCGTGCGAAAGCCCGAGGCCTCCAGAAGTTCTTCGGCAGAAGTGTATATTGTTGCGCGTGATTTGAAATAACCGGCTGCAAGAGAAACAGCAGGTTTTCCTTCTGAGAGAAACCCTGCTGAGATTTTTTAACCCCTTGGGAGAGGCTACTTGTCAAAAGGTTATCGTCCTATTTGCGGTAACCGCACTTCGGGCATACGCCATTCTCATCTAACGCGATACCGCAGAGAGGACAGCGGTCCACAGTTCCTTGAGGTTTATATTCCTGAGAAGCTGCATTTACACCGCTCGTGAAAGTGATTTTGGCAATGTTGAGTTTGTCTTTCAGCAGATCGTAAGCGATCTTGATCATTCCTTCCGTGGTGAGCGTTTCCTTTGTAACGACAAGACGGCAATCGGGATAACAGGTAATGAGGTCTGTCTTAACTGGAGCACCCTTCATTCTGTTGGAGGGAGCTCCGTTTCGAATGCCTTGTGCATCGTAGACGGCAAGGATAGCGGGAAGCAAAGGATCATCCTCTCTAAGAATCAGAGCGTGGTCGAAGTTCTTCAAAACTTCCCAAGCAGTCTTTCGAATTTCGTTGCAAGGAAAGACCATATTGACCCCAGGTTCGATCGTGTCTTCAACTTCGATGGTTAAAACACCGGTATGTCCGTGTAAATACTGGGCTTCTCCTTGAAAATTAAGAAAACGATGTGCGTACTGCAAATCAAAAGACGTGATGCTTCTCATACTTTTCTCCTTAGTGAGGACGGTATCAATTTCAATTCGGTTTAATGTTTTTTCTTGGCGCATTCGGGACAGAGCCCGACAAATGTGAGGTCATGACTCTTTATCAGATATTCATTTCTTTTTCTGACTTTCTCATCTAGAAATGCCATGTAAGGCATTTCTACATCCATTACCTTGCCGCATTGCTCGCACCTCAGGTGATAGTGATTGCTGCAAATATGGTCGTAACGTTCAGGAGAACCTGAGATGTTGCGAAGTCGAATTTCTCCTTCTTCTGCTAACAGTTTTAAGTTTCTGTAAACAGTTGCACGGCTGATGGTCGGGCAGTTTTTTTGAACTTCCTGATAAACCTCGTCAGCAGTCGGATGGTTCTGCAGCTGCCTTACTGCGCTTAATACCAGTTGTCTCTGAATCGTGTTACGAGAATTAGTCATTGCCTTTAATAACATTAAATCTTGATTAATATACTATCCTAATTAGGACAAAGTATCGATAAAAGACTTTTGCGTATTGTAATAATTTATTTCTAATAAAAACAGAAGGGCGGCCGATAGGCCGCCCTCGAAAGGCGAATCAAGAAGCGTTTGTTTTAAGAAAAACTCTTTTTGTAAAACGCAACGATTTCCCTCATAGGAATATATTTCATGTTGTCGTAGAGATCCGTGTGATTGGCTGCCGGAATAATCATGAGTGTTTTGTTGTCGCCGGTGAGCTTCTTGAAAGCGTCTTTGCTGAAATACAGAGAGTGGGCTTTTTCTCCGTGGATCATCAGCACCGGACTTCTAATTTCGTCAGCGAAAGTCAGCAGCGGTGTATTGATGAAGGAGAGCGCCGAAGTCTTGTTCCAGTGTCCGTTGGAGTTGATGGACCTCGGATGGAAGCCTCTCGGTGTCTTGTAATACTTCCAGTAATCTTTTACGAACTGAGGTTCATCGCCGGTAAGTTTATCAGGCAGACCTGCGCCGGGTGCGTAGGTTCCGTCTTTGGTGTCTTCGGTACGCTGGGCATTCAATTCCTGCTTCAATGCATAGCGAGCATTTTTATCCATCTTGTCGAAATAGCCATAGGTGTTCACACGGCTCATGTCGTACATAGTGGAGGTGACGGTAGCTTTGATGCGGGTGTCGATTGCAGCGGCGTTCAATGCAAAACCGCCGAATCCGCAGATGCCGAGCACCCCGATCTTGTTGTGGTCGACGCCCTTGAGGTTCGACAGATAATCGACAGCTGAGGAGAAATCTTCCGTACTGATGTCAGGAGAAGCTAGATTGCGGGGGAAGCCGGAGCTTTCACCGGTAAAGGACGGATCAAAAGCTAAAGTCACGAAGCCGTTTGCGGCCAATGTCTGCGCATAAAGTCCCGAAGCCTGTTCCTTGACTGCTCCGAACGGGCCGCAAACAGCGATAGCCGGCAGGTCGCGCGACACGCCTTTGGGGCAATATAGGTTACCGATTAATCTCGTGCCGAAGCGGGTATAAAAAGATACTTTTTTATGTTCGACCCTGTCGTCCTGCGGGAACGTTTTGTCCCATTTCTCTAAATTGTTCATCTTTGTTTTTCCCTCCAAGGAGCGTACAGGTCCCGCAACGGTTAAAGCGGTAAGTGTTGCAGCTCTGATAATGAAAGATCTTCTTTGCATGATTTTCGACTGACGTTGAAAACGAGTAGGGACAGAATAGAAGCTTTGTTTTAACATATCAAATACTTATTTAACAACTAAGATATGCTTTTTTAGTATATGAATTTGAGAAGTCTTCGTTTCTTCCTTGCTGTCGCAGAAAACAACGGCGTTCAAAAGGCCGCGGAATCCCTGCATCTGACTCAGCCGAACATCTCTCGGGCGCTTAAGGCCTTGGAAGAAGAGTTGAACGCGCAGTTGTTTGTTCGCACGGCCCGCGGAGTGGAAATCACTGAGGAAGGCGAACTTCTCAGAATGCGGGCGGAAGAAATCTTGTCTTTGGTGGACAAGACCAAGGCCGAATTTGTAGATTCAAAGGGTAGTGAGCTGAGCGGGGAAGTGCGGATCGCTGCCGGTGAGTCTGAAGGCATGCGCAATGTCATTCGGGCGATGTCGCTTTTTAAAGCTATACATCCGAAGGTTGAGTTCTCAGTGACGAGCGGCAACAGCGCTAATGTGGCCTATCAGTTGAATGTCGGGCTCTCCGACCTCGGAATTGTGTTTGATCCTTTTGACGTCTCGAAATACGAATACACCCGCTTGCCCTGGAAAGAAGATTGGTGCGTCTATCTGCGCAAAGACGATCCGCTCGCAGAAGAGCCATTCGTTACACCTCAGATGCTTCGAGATCGTCCGCTGATATTGTCAGCACAAACCCGAGGTGCCGGCTTTTTGAAGTCTTGGCTTGGGCGCAGTCTTGAAGAGCTAAATGTGGTGGCGTATTTCACGCTGATCAACACGCCGAAACTCATGGTTGAAGAGGGCCTCGGTCTGATGATCTCTTTTGATAACTTAATCGACCTGGATCCAAACGGCCCCTTAATGGTTAAGCCCTTATCCCCTAAACTTCATTCTGCTACCTATCTCATCAGAAAGAAGGAAAAAGTGCTCTCCCGCGCGGCGCAAGCCTTCCATGAATATTTGAAAGACTACGCATTGAGCGCAGAAGCAGCTCAAAACAATTAAGCCGAAGAACGGGTCGAGGATGTTTGGCAGCTGCGCTAAACTTTCCTGCACGCTTTGAGCTCCGTTTTAAAACAGCATCTTTTTATTTTGGAAAATATGACTCAAGATTTCGTCCATCTTCGTATGCATACCGAGTTCTCAATCAAAGACGGTATGCTCAACCCGAAGAAAGTAGTACATAAGGCGATTGCCTCCGGGATGAAGGCGCTGGCGATTACAGACGCCACGGCGATGTTCGGTGATGTCATTTTCTATAAAGCCGCATCAGCCGCCGGTATCAAGCCGATTCTCGGCGCGGACTGCTCGATTACGAATCACTACAACCGTGATGATTATCTGCGCCTCTTATTTTTAGCGAGAAATCATCAGGGCTACCTGACGCTTTGCGACCTGCTGAGCCGTGCGTGGCTCACCAATCAATATAAAGACAGAGGCGAAGTCGACCTCGACTGGATTACGCCGGAAATGGCCGACGGCTTGATTGTGCTCTCCGGCTTCAATACCGGGGCGATCGGTAAGGCTATCCTGAACGGAAGTTTATCGGCTGCCGAACAGGAAGCCCGCAGATTGTCCCAGAAATTCCCGCACTTCTTTATGGAGCTGCAGAGAGTGGGGCGCCCGAATGACGAAATGCTCGTCGCCGAATCCGTCAAGCTCGCCAAGAAACTCGGGCTGCCGGTTGTTGCTACTCAGCCGATTCAGTTTGAGAACTCGGAAGATTTTGAATTCCATGAAGCTCGCGTGGCGATTGCCGACGGCTTCACGCTGGCAAATAAGGCTCGTCCTCGTATTTACACGCCTCAGCAGTATTTCCGTACGAAAGAAGAAATGTGCGAGCTCTTCAAAGACATTCCTTCTGCGATTGAAAACAGCGTTGAAATTGCAAAACGCTGCAATGTCACGATCAAACTCGGGAAACCGCAGCTGCCGATTTTCCCGACGCCCGACGGTATGTCTCTCAAAGACTACATGGCACAGCTCGCGCGCGAGGGCCTAGACCGCCGCCTGAAAGTCTTATATCCGGATGAGAAAAAACGCGAAGTAGAGTTCCCGCGCTACAAGGAACGCCTGGAGCGTGAGATCAAGATCATTCAGGACATGGACTTCCCGGGTTACTTCCTCATCGTGCAAGACTTTATTAACTGGGCCAAGACCCACGGCTGTCCTGTGGGTCCGGGCCGCGGTTCGGGTGCCGGTTCCTTGGTGGCTTACAGCTTGGGTATTACCGACTTGGATCCGCTTGCGTACGACTTGCTGTTCGAACGCTTTCTGAATCCGGAACGTGTGTCCATGCCTGACTTTGACGTGGACTTCTGCCAGAACAACCGCGGACGCGTGATTGAGTACGTGAAATCCAAGTACGGCGAAGAGTCCGTGAGCCAGATTGCGACCTTCGGTACGATGGGTGCCAAGGGCGTCATTAAGGATGTCGGCCGTGTTCTCGATATGTCGTATTCCGAGGCTGATCGCCTTTCCCGCATGATTCCGACGCGCCCCGGTCACAACACGACCCTTGAAGAAGCGCTCAGCGAAGAGCCGCAGTTCCGCGCTGAAGTTCGCAACAATCCTCAGGCCCGCAAACTCATTGAGTACGCCTTGAAATTGGAAGGCACCACCCGAAGCTTGGGCATTCACGCGGGCGGCGTGCTGATTGCACCGGGCAAACTGATTGATTTCTGTCCGCTCTACGCAGCAGGCATGCTGCCGGAAAACGTCATCAGTATGTATGACAAAAAGGACGTGGAAGCCGTAGGTCTGGTGAAGTTCGACTTCCTTGGTCTGACCACGCTGACGATTATTGAACGTGCGCTCGACTACATCGAAAAGAACACCGGCGTTCGTCCGGACATTGAGCACATGGAGTGCGATGATGAGGACACGTACAAGAAGATTTTCCAGACCGGAGATACGGTTGCCGTGTTCCAGTTTGAATCTCCGGGTATGCACAAGCTTCTGATTGACGCGAAGCCGACTCAGCTTTCCGACTTGATCGCTTTGAACGCTCTGTATCGTCCGGGCCCGATGGACCTTATTCCGGACTTCCTGGATATTCGTGCCGGACGCAAAAAAGCTGAATACGCCGATCCGCGTTTGATTCCGATTTTGGAAGATACGGCCGGCATTATGGTGTATCAGGAACAGGTGATGCTGGTGGCACAGAAGATCGGCGGCTACTCACTCGGCGGCGCTGACATTCTTCGACGCGCCATGGGTAAGAAAGACGTCGCCGAAATGGAGCGCCAGAGCAAAGTGTTCATCGAAGGCGCGGCAAAGAACGGCGTTTCCGAAGAAGTGGCCACTCACTTATTCGAGTTGATGCGTAAGTTCGCGGGCTACGGTTTTAATAAGTCTCACGCTGCCGCGTACTCTTATGTTGCCTATAAAACCGGATGGCTGAAGAATTACTATCCGGCGGAATTTCTGGCCTCTTCTTTGAGTGAAGTGATGACGGATCCGGAGAAGTCTCTGAAGATTTTGATGGATGCCAAACGCCACGGCGTCAAACTTCTCGGCCCCGATATCAACGAGAGCGAATTTAACTACACGAGTCCCAAGACGATGGAGATTCGTATGGGTTTAGGCGCCTTAAAAGGTGTAGGTTCTGCTCCTGCAGAAGCCATCAAGGCCGAAAGAGACAAGAACGGTCCGTTCAAGGATCCCTTTGATCTCGTCAAACGGGTGGGCTCTCAGCTCATCACGAAGAAGATTATTCAGGTCTTTGCGATGGCCGGTGTCTTTGATTCCATTGAGCCTAATCGCCGTAAGTGGTTTGAAAATGCTGACGTTGTCGTGCAGTCTGCTCAGGAAAATGAAAAGGCAGCCGACCAGTTCAGCCTCTTCGGAGAAGAGCCGTCCAACGAAGTGCCGATTAAGGAAGTTGCGCCTTGGAGCGAACGGACTCGAATGGAAAAAGAACAGTACGTTTTGGGCTTCTACTTCTCTGGTCACCCGCTGGAAGCCTACCATTCCGAACTCAAACGTAATTTCGGTGCTGTCGTTGCAGGAACGGAATCCGAGAACCCGGGCGAGTATCTCGTTGCCGGTATGTACATCGGGTGCGAGCAGCGCCGCGGCAAGGATGGTTCTCCCTTTGTCACACTGCATTTGGCGACACCGGACGGTCCAGTGGATTACAGCGTTAAGAACCAGTACTTCGAACAGGAAAGAGCCCGAATCAAGGAGATACCGAAGGGCGAAATAGTAGTAGTTGAGCTTAAAAAATCTCACAGCAAAAAGAGCGGTAAGACTTGGGCGAGCCCCGGAGCCTTCTATCCGCTTTACGAACTGCGTCACCGCCAGAAAGCGCATATCGTCATTCGGCCGGCTGAAGAAGCAGATCCGAAAGAGCTCGAACGTCTGATCTTGGACGTGCAGATGACGCATCCGGAGGAAGCAATTCGCGTGGACTTTGAGTTCTCTGACGACCGCAGTTTCCGGGTACGCCTGCCGTGCCCCTATAAGGCTGCGGCGGATTGGACACTGGTCCGAGATTTAGAGGATTCCCCTTCGATTCAGCAGGTTGAAGTGGCTTACGGTTTGTAACTTCGGCCTCCCGAACTGAGAGAAATTCAGGTTTTTAGGCTAAGTACAATTCATAATTCAAAGAAATCGCAAGAAAAGGTAAGAAAGCCCTTTCTTGTTACTCGGTTTTTGGTATTGTTTGATAACTAGGGCGAAATCCGCCCTTATAAATCGACAACCGACGGCCGCATAGGCCGTGCATTTGAGGTGAAATTTTGAACAAAAATAATTTATTCGCCAAAGTTGCCGTATGGATCGTGATCGCATTAGTTCTGTTTACTGTATTCAAGCAGTTTGACGGCGCTAAGAAGATGGTTTCGAATGAGCCGTCCACGAGCTACACGCAATTTATGGACCAGGCCAAGGAAGGCAAAATTAAGCGAGTCGATGTTCAAGGTCGTACGCTTACCGTGACTCCCACGGAAGGAGCTACCTATAAGATCACAGCTCCGGGAGACCTTTGGATGGTGGAGGATCTCCGTAAGGCCGGCGTTCAGGTCTACGGTCAGCCCGACGAAGAACAGAGCTTCTTAGCTTCTATCTTTATTTCTTGGTTCCCGATGCTGATCCTCATCGGCGTGTGGATTTTCTTCATGCGCCAAATGCAGGGCGGCGGAAAGGGCGGTGCTTTCAGCTTCGGCAAATCGAAAGCCAGAATGCTCGACAGCTCGAATAACAATGTCACTTTTGCCGATGTTGCAGGCTGCGATGAAGCCAAAGAAGAAGTGACCGAAATTGTGGACTACCTCAAGGATCCGAGCCGCTATCAGCGATTGGGCGGTCGTATTCCTCGCGGTGTGCTGCTCGTCGGCTCTCCGGGTACCGGTAAGACTCTTTTGGCCAAAGCCATCGCCGGCGAAGCCAAGGTTCCCTTCTTTACGATTTCCGGTTCCGACTTCGTTGAAATGTTCGTCGGTGTCGGTGCCGCTCGTGTTCGCGACATGTTCGAGAATGCTAAGAAGAATTCTCCCTGCATCATCTTCATCGACGAAATTGATGCGGTCGGTCGTCAGCGCGGCGCCGGTCTCGGCGGCGGCAATGATGAACGCGAACAGACCTTGAACCAGATGCTCGTTGAGATGGACGGTTTCGACACCAACAGCAGCGTCATCGTGATTGCTGCTACGAACCGCCCAGACGTGCTTGACCCTGCATTGCTGCGTCCGGGCCGCTTTGACCGTCAGGTCGTGGTTCCGCTGCCCGATATCCGCGGCCGTGAGCAGATTCTGAAAGTTCATATGCGCAAGATTCCGGTCGGCGCCGACGTGGATGAATCGGTCCTCGCTCGCGGTACCCCGGGCTTCTCCGGTGCCGATCTGGCGAACCTCGTCAACGAAGCTGCTTTGTTTGCTGCCCGCCGCAATGGCCGTGTAGTTGCTATGGAAGACTTCGAACGCGCTAAAGACAAGATCATGATGGGTGCCGAACGCAAGGCCATGGTCATGTCCGAAGACGAAAAACGCAACACGGCTTATCACGAATCCGGCCACGCTCTGGTTGCTCGTCTGATGCCGAAGAGCGATCCGGTGCACAAAGTCACGATTATTCCTCGCGGACGTGCTTTGGGTCTGACGATGCAGCTGCCTGCCGAAGACCACTATTCTTATGACAAGCAGTATCTGCTGTCTCGTATCGCCATCCTGTTCGGCGGACGTATTGCCGAAGAAGTCTTCATGCATCAGATGACAACCGGTGCTTCCAACGACTTTGAACGCGCCACTCAGATGGCCCGCGACATGGTTGTCCGCTACGGTATGAGCGATGTGATGGGTCCGATGGTCTACGGCGAAAACGAGAACGAAGTGTTCCTCGGCCGCTCCGTGACTCAGTCCAAGCATATCTCCGAGAGCACGATGGAAAAGGTCGATGCAGAAGTTCGCCGAATTATTGACGAGCAGTATGCAATTGCCCGCAAGCTCATCGAGACTCATCAGGAAGAAATGCACAAGATGGCTCACGCGCTGCTCGAATGGGAAACCATTGACGCCGAGCAGATCGACGACATCATGAACGGCAAGGATCCGCGTCCTCCCAAGCAGCTGAGCAAGGTTCGCAGAAAGAACGAAGAAGCGGCCCAGCCGGCTGAAGGAGAGCAGACCGCTCAGGCAGCTCCTGCAGAAGATAAGCCGGAGCAGGCTCCGAAGCAGAACGAATCTTCCGAATCTGAAGCGGCTCCTAAACCGGCGGAAACTCCTTCCGAGGAAGTGAAGCCGGAAGATAGGCCGAAGGATTCCGACGATCGTCCTAAAGCCTAAAATAACGTTTGCAATAGAAGAGGCCGCTTCCGCGGTCTCTCTATTTTTAGTGCGGAAGGACAGCGGCAGCTAACCGAAGAAGTGGAAGGAAAACATCGGGAAAGCTGTCCGGTTCAAACGCGGGATGTAAACCATTTCATAAGTTCATCGAGCTCTTAAAAATGAACGAAGATCTTGAATTCAAAGATATCGACGAAGACGACGAAGAGGAAGTCAAAATTCCCGAGATCCACGGGACAAAGAACTACATGACGCGCGCCTGCTACAACCGACTTCTGGATGAACGCAAGAACCTGGTTTTAGTCGAGCGTCCGAATGTCGTGAATGTCGTCGCTTGGGCGGCTTCTAACGGCGACCGCAGTGAAAACGCCGACTACCAGTACGGTAAACAGCGTCTTCGTGAAATCGACCGCCGCATCCGCTTCCTGAATAAGCGAATCGAGGCGAGCGAAGTCATCGACATTGATAAAAGACCGCCGACGGATCAAATCTTCTTCGGAGCCACCATCGTTTATGCCAATGAGCAGGGCGATGAATCCAAGATTCGTATTGTCGGGATCGACGAGGCCGACGCCTCGGTAGGAGATGTTTCCTGGATCTCTCCGATCGCCCGAGTTTTTCTCAAGCACTTTGAGGGAGACACGGTGCTTCTGCCGACCCCGAAAGGCGTAAAGAAACTTGAGATTTTGGAAGTGACTTACGTCAACGATCCTCCCGGGAAACCTCACATTATTTAACTTTTCAATTTTTGTAATTGGCCGGTCAAGCCATGGAAACGAAAGAACAACATTTATCAGATTTTGATTTTGAACTGCCCGAATCTTTGATCGCGCAGTATCCGCTGAAAGATCGCGCAGCTTCGCGTCTTCTGCACGTCAAACCTGACGGCTCCGTAGAAGACCTGCATTTCAGAGATATTCTGAATTTGCTGCAGCCCGGCGATCTTCTTGTCTTTAACAACACAAAGGTCATCAAGGCCCGTTTGAACGGTAAGAAAGAAACCGGCGGGGTCTTCGAAGCGATGACCGAACGCGTCACCGGAACTTATGAAGCCATTTCGATGATGCGTGCCAGCAAAGCGGCAAAACCGGGAACGATCCTGTACTTTGATCATCCGGAAGGGAAAGAGCCGGCAAGAGCTGAAGTCCTCGGACGCGAAGGCGAATTCTTCCGCCTCAAATTTGATCGTCCGGTGCTGGAAGTGTTGGACGAATACGGCAAAGTTCCTCTGCCTCCCTACATTCAGCATGCCGCTGAAAAATCTGATGAAAGCCGTTACCAGACGGTTTATGCCAAATATCCCGGAGCAGTTGCTGCTCCGACGGCAGGACTTCATTTCACCGATGAACTTCTTCAGCAGATTCGCGACAAAGGATGCGAAGAAGTTTTCGTGACGCTGCACGTCGGCGCCGGTACATTCCAGCCCGTGCGTGTTGAAAATCTGTCTGAGCATATTATGCACTCCGAGTGGTACAGCATCTCTCCGGAAGCAGCCGAAAAGATCAACAAGGCCAAAGCGGAAGGACGCCGCGTTGTCTGCGTGGGCACGACGAGCCTGAGAACGGTTGAAGCGAGCGCCTCTCAAAATCCGGAAGGAAAGGTCAGGGCAGAAAGCGCCGATACGCGCCTCTTTATTAAACCGGGCTACGAATTCAAAGTCTGTGATGCGATGGTGACAAACTTCCATCTGCCGAAGTCCACCTTGGTCATGCTGGTCAGCGCCCTCTGCGGACGAGATGAAATCCTGGCGGCATACAAACATGCCGTCGATGAAAAATATCGTTTCTTCAGCTATGGAGATGCGTGCTTCCTTGAGAAAAAGGTAAACCAATGAGTCTTACATTCAAACTCCACAAAACTGAAGGATTTGCGCGCCGCGCTGAAATCCATTTGAACCACGGCGTTGTTCAGACACCCGTGTTTATGCCCGTCGGCACCTACGGTACCGTCAAAGCAATGAGCCCGCTTGAGCTCAATGAAATCGGAACTCAGATTCTGCTCGGCAACACGTTCCATCTCTGGCTTAGACCCGGCCTGGAAGTCATTGCCGAACACGGCGGCCTTCACGGCTTTATGGGCTGGGAAAAACCGATTCTGACGGACTCCGGCGGTTTCCAGGTCTTCTCTTTAGGCAAGCTGCGCAAGATTACCGAAGAAGGCGTGCGTTTTGCTTCTCCGATCAACGGCGAACGTCTCTTCCTGACGCCTGAAGTTTCGATGGAAATTCAAAAGGTGCTGAACTCCGATATCGCTATGATTTTTGACGAGTGCACACCGTACGAAATCGACGGCCGTCCTGCCACTGAAAAAGAAGCTGCGGACTCCATGCGTCTTTCTCTCCGCTGGGCTCGACGCTCCCGTGACGAATTCGATCGTCTGCAGAATCCGAATGCGCTGTTCGGTATCGTCCAGGGCGGCATGTTCGAGCATCTGCGCGACGAATCTCTCGAAGGCCTCAAGGCAATCGGTTTTGACGGCTATGCCATCGGCGGCCTCTCCGTCGGCGAACCGAAGGAAGAGATGATGAAGATTCTTGATCATCTCAAGACTCGTATGCCCGAGGATAAGCCTCGCTACTTGATGGGCGTCGGAACACCGGAGGATCTGGTTGAAGGCGTGAAACGCGGCATCGATATGTTTGACTGCGTGATGCCGACCCGTAATGCAAGAAACGGCTGGCTCTTTACTCGCTACGGCGACATCAAACTCAGAAACGCCAAGCACAAACACGACCTTCGTCCGCTTGACGAGAGCTGCGACTGCTACTGCTGCCGCAACTTCTCTCGTGCTTATCTGCATCACCTTCAGAAGGTCAATGAGATTCTGGGCGCTAGACTGAACACAATTCACAATCTGCACTACTACCTGAATCTCATGAAAGAAATTCGTGAGGCCTTGGATCAGGGCAATTTCGAGGCCTGGTGCAAGAAGTTCGCAGAAGACAGAGCGCGCGGAACAGACTAATAACTTCGGGCAATTTCGAGGAACTTCGTGAATACACTGAGTTTTTTATCGGATTGCCCGATTTTTACAAGCTCAATTTAAGAGAAAGAAAGTAGAATACAAGGTTTAAAAAGGGCGGGGCGCGCCCGGATTGCCCTTTGCATTCTTTTGAGAGGCAAAGGGAACCATGACAGGACTTGAACTGACAGGAGAAATTCTTAAGAGTCCTAAGCAGTGGACGTCGAAAAATTTTCACTGCCCTCAGTGAACCCATATCTCATAGTTGGAGTTTTAAATTGTTTATTTCTGAAGCATATGCACAAGCAGCCTCTGGCGCTGCTGCGCAGCCCGGCGGACTTGAAAGCATGTTCTCGTCTTTCGGCGTAATGATCCTCATTTTTGCCGTTTTCTGGTTCCTTTTGATCCGTCCTCAGCAGAAACGTCAGAAAGAACACAAGAAGATGATTGACGCTCTTACTACCGGCAATGAAGTGATCACGGCCGGCGGTATCTGCGGCAAGATTGTTGCTGCCGATGAGAACTACATCAATCTTCAGATTGCTGCCGTTGACGACAAACCCGTTGTCATCACTTTCCAGCGCATTGCAATTCAGGCTGTTCTCCCCAAAGGCACGGTCAAGTTCTAATTTTCAAGTGAAAGCTTGATAGGACGACCGTTCCGATTTCATGAGACGGTCGTTTGTGTTGTACCTACCTTTATGTGCCGGCGTAAGCCGGCACAACGATAGTTATGAATCGATACCCTCTTTGGAAATATATATTGATTGCGGTGATTTTGATCGTCGCAGCGGTATATACACTCCCCAATTTCTACGGTGAGTCTCCGGCCGTTCAGGTCAGCCCGGGTAAGGCAACGGTTAAAGTAACCGAACAGACGTTAAAGACGGTTGAAGACGCACTTGCCGCCGCTCAAATCAAACCCAACGGCGTTTTCTTTGAGCAGGGCGCTCAGCAGAACTCGGTTCGCGTTCGTTTTGCTCCGACAGACGGCGAACTTCAGCTTCGTTCCCGCGACGTGCTTGAAAAAGCATTGAATCCGGATCCTGCCGATCCTTCCTACATCGTCGCGCTCAACCTCGTTCCGAATACTCCGACCTGGCTGCTTAAGATCAACGCACTTCCGATGTATCTCGGTCTTGACCTCCGCGGCGGTGTGCACTTCCTGCTCGCCGTTGACATGAAGGCGGCCGTCACAAAACGTATTGAAGCAGCGACCGGCGAAGTCAGAACCCTGCTTCGTGACCATAAGATTCGTCATGCCGGTATTGTCCGTGTCGGCGACACACTTGAAATCTCTTTCCGCAATGAGCAGGATCTTGAAGCGGCTATGGACGTTCTCCGTAACCGTCAGACCGATCTCACCTTTGCGAAAGAAGATCAGAACGGCAAGTTCATGATCCGTGCCACGATGTCTCAAAAGGCGATGAGCGATGTTCAGTCCTACGCTTTGAAGCAGAACGTGGCAACTCTGCATAACCGAATCAACGAACTCGGCGTCGCCGAGCCTGTGATCGCTCAGCAGGGTGCAGACCGTATTGTGGTTCAGCTCCCGGGTGTGCAGGATACGGCAAAGGCTAAGGACATCTTAGGTCGTACTGCAACGCTTGAAGTTCGTATGGTCGACGACAGTCCCGAAGCGCTGGCTCAGCTTTCTCAGGGTACGGTTCCTTTCGGTACCGAGCGCTTTAAAGACCGTGAAGGCCGCGACATTTTGGTTAAACGTCAGGTCGTCCTGACCGGTGACAACCTGAACGACGCTCAGCCGGGCTTTGACAACCAGACGCATGAGCCGACGGTTAACCTGACGCTGGATGCTAAGGGCGCACGCATTTTCAAAGACGTCACTCGTGAAAACGTCGGTAAGCGCATGGCCATTATCTTGTTTGAAAAGGGTAAAGGCGAAGTCGTAACGGCTCCGGTGATCCGTCAGGAAATCGGCGGCGGACGTGTTCAGATTTCCGGCCGTATGACAACGGTTGAAGCTACCGACACAGCCTTGCTGCTTCGTGCCGGTTCTCTGGCTGCTCCGATGGAAATCATTGAAGAACGTCTGGTCGGTCCGAGCTTGGGTGCCGCAAACATTAAAGCCGGTTTTGAATCCACGCTGTGGGGCTTCATCGCGGTTTCCGTGTTCATGATCATCTACTATCACCTCTTCGGTGTGTTCTCTGCGATCGCTTTGACCTGCAACCTGTTCCTGCTGGTTGCTATCCTCTCGATGCTGCAGGCAACACTGACCCTGCCGGGTATTGCCGCTATGGCGCTGACGCTCGGTATGGCCGTGGACGCGAACGTGCTGATTAACGAACGTATTCGTGAAGAGCTGCGTGAAAACCGTACGCCGCAGCAGGCGATTAAAGAAGGCTACGACATGGCGTTCAACACGATTTTGGACTCCAACATTACGAGCTTGATCGCCGGTATCGCACTGTTGATTTTCGGTTCCGGCCCGGTCAGAGGCTTTGCGGTGGTTCACTGCTTGGGTATCTTGACCTCTATCTTCACGTCCGTGATGGTGTCCCGAGCACTCGTCAACCTCTGGTACGGCCGCCGCAAGAAACTCACTTCGCTTTCTATCGGTCAAATTTGGCGTCCTGACGCCGACAAGTCAACGGCGAAAGGAGCTTAACCATGGAACTATTTAGAATCCACAAAACGATTCCGTTCATGAAGTATTCCAAGATACTGAACGCGATTTCGTTTATTTCTTTCTTTATTGCGATTGGGCTCTTGGTCGTTCGCGGTTTGGCTTTCTCCATTGAGTTCACCGGCGGTTTGGTGATGGAAGTCAACTACCCGGATGCCGTTCCGGTGCAGGAGCTGCGCGTGGACTTGGAAAAAGCCACGGGCGGTGAAGTCCAGGTCGTGAACTTCGGTACAGCCCGCGACGCTCAGATCCGACTTCCTCTGAAAGGCAACAAGACTTCTGCTCAGATGAGCGAAGAGGTCATGAAAGTCATTCATGAGAAAGCCCCGGAAGCCCAGCTGCGCCGCACCGAATTCGTGGGACCTCAGGTCGGTGAAGAACTGGCCACCGACGGTCTGACCGCTCTGCTCCTGGTGGTGGTCGGCATTATGGTCTACTTGGCCTTCCGTTTCGAGTGGAAGTTCGCTGTGGCAGCC
>ULVJ01009613.1_pt1 | contig 24233 bp, 17 predicted proteins | sample 1959361 | NCBI WGS metagenome assembly ULVJ01 (sample SAMEA4835784, study PRJEB28245) | human gut metagenome | biome: gut microbiome; material: fecal sample | place: Denmark | collected 2008
GGGTTATTTCTGCGGGCTGCTGATGATCACAGTGGATGGAGAAAACCTGGTTTCCGATCCGATCCCGGCTCTGTTTCAGGGATATGAGGATCATGTAGTTTCTGTATTCAGTGATAACAGTTTGAAACTTCTCTGTTTTTCGGAAAAAGGAGAAGGGATACAGGAGATCTACAGGACTTTATCTGCCCGGACATTTGCAGAAGGAATGACCTGTTTTGGCACCTCTGTTACAAGGGACATGGAAAACCTGAGGGAAGACCTTGGAAATCTGGAAGAACTCAGTTGCCTGCGGGTAATAAAAGGAACCGGGCGTTTTTATTATCTCAGTCCTCTTTTAGATGAAGAGGAAGAAAAAGTGGAGTTCGGCCGCAGATGCTTAAAGTGGCAGGAGGCATGGAAGAGCGGAGATTACAACAGCTTTTCCAGTTTATCTTCCTGGATCGGGAAAAAGATGGAGGAAAAGGAATGGATCGGGCGGTCAAGAAAAAATATTGCCAGTTTTTTCAGTCTGGTCTTAAAAACTCCGGTTTCAGAAAACATGGATCAAAAAGAACTGAAAAACTTCCTGGAGCAGAAATCCAGAAGCCTTTTAAGCAGTCCTTCTGAGGACTCCAGGATCAATTCCATGATCCGTTTTATTGAGGAACATTACCGGGAAGATATTTCAGCGGCAGATCTTTCCGAGCGGTTCGGTCTGTCTGCCAGTTATATCAGCAGTCTTTTAAAAACAGCGCTGGGCGTGCGCTACAGTGATTACGTGGCTGGGCTTCGCTTAAACCATGCAAAAGAGCTTCTGGCAACCACCCATATGACGGTAAAGGATATTACCGTAGAATGTGGCTGGTACAGTCAGAGTTATTTTACAAAGCTGTTTATAGAAAGAGAAGGCTGTACGCCGGTGGAATACAGGAAATCATTTGGAAAATGAGCACAGATGCCTGAAAAATGAGCAAAACCAGGTGGATATGGATGGGCTATACTGGTATTAAGAGAGAAGAAAAGATCAGCATATAAAAGCTACACAGTATAAGAGACAGGATCAGGAGGGACATGAAGATGGTAGCAGAAATGATAACAAAAATAGGGATACCGTCAGATGCGGAGTTATTTTTGCGAGTGATCGTAGCCAGCGTATTGGGGTATATGATCGGCTATGAGCGAAAGAACAGGGATAAAAGCGCCGGTATGAGGACACATGCCATTGTAGCGTTGGGGGCGGCGCTTATGATGGTAGTATCCAAGTATGGTTTTTACGATGTAGAAAAGGTAGATTCCTCCCGTGTGGCGGCACAGATCGTATCCGGTGTAGGTTTCCTGGGTGCAGGTGTGATCTTTGTCCGCAATAATACAGTCAGCGGTCTGACTACAGCAGCGGGACTGTGGACCACAGCTGGCGTGGGAATGGCAGTGGGAGCAGGAAAGTATGGTATTGGTGTCTGCGCCGGTATACTGGTAGTAGCGATCCAGGAGATCCTTCACAGAACCTCTTTCCTTACGGCAGAACCCATACGGGGTTTTCTTAAGATGACCTGTACGGATTATGAAAATGTGATCGCGGATATCCAGATGCATTTTTCAGAAGAAAAGGTCAAGATTTCAAATCTGAAGGTGGGAAAAGGCAAGAATGGTACAAAGATAGAACTGGAAGTAGTATATCCGCCTTTATATGATAAGAATGCAATGCTGTTAAAACTGGCAGCGGATGAACGGATCACCGGCATCAGCGGATAACTGACGGAGAAATAGCTTATAAATAGTCTGCAAATGGGGGATTTCCTGCAAAAAGCCCTTGCAAAATGCGGTTTTTCCCTGTACAATCTGATATTGAGCGAAGAATGTATTTTTCAGGTCATCCTGTAAGTACATAAGACAGAAAAGAGGGGACAGCAAATGCCCCCTCTTTTAGCGGAAACAAAAACAACAGATTTATTTATAAGAAAGGTAAATGACATGATAAGTGCAAATAATATTTCCCTTCGTGTAGGCAAGAAAGCATTGTTTGAAGATGTAAATATTAAGTTTACAGAAGGCAACTGTTATGGACTGATCGGTGCAAACGGCGCCGGAAAGTCTACATTTTTAAAGATCCTTTCCGGACAGTTAGAGCCAACCAGCGGTGAGGTTGCCATCACTCCGGGACAGAGACTTTCCTTCTTACAGCAGGACCATTTCAAATATGATGAGTACACCGTTCTGGATACTGTTATCATGGGAAATGCAAGACTGTACCAGATCATGAAGGAAAAGGAAGCCATCTACATGAAGGAAGACTTCACAGATGAAGATGGTATCAAGGCAGCAGAACTGGAAGGTGAGTTCGCTACCATGAACGGCTGGGAAGCTGAGTCTGACGCAGAGAACCTGTTAAATGGTCTTGGCATTGGTACTGAATTCCACTATGCACAGATGAGCACTCTGTTAGGTGCACAGAAGGTCAAAGTTTTACTGGCACAGGCACTGTTTGGAAATCCTGACATCCTGCTTCTTGACGAGCCTACCAACCACCTGGATCTGGATGCCATCGCATGGTTAGAGGAGTTCCTGATCAACTTTGAGAATACCGTTATCGTAGTATCCCATGACCGTTATTTCTTAAATAAAGTCTGCACACAGATCGCTGATATCGACTACGGCAAGATCCAGCTGTACGCTGGTAACTACGACTTCTGGGTTGAGTCCAGCCAGCTGATCATCAAGCAGATGAAGGAAGCAAACCGTAAGAAGGAAGAGAAGATCAAGGAATTACAGGAATTTATCCAGCGTTTCTCTGCAAATGCTTCTAAGTCCAAGCAGGCTACTTCCCGTAAGAGAGCCTTAGAGAAGATCCAGTTAGATGACATCAAGCCATCCAGCAGAAAGTATCCATATATCGACTTCCGTCCGGCCCGTGAGATCGGAAATGAAGTTCTTACTGTAGAACACTTAAGCAAGACTATTGATGGTGAGAAGATCTTAGACGATATCTCCTTTATCCTTGGAAGAGAGGACAAAGTTGCTTTAGTTGGACCAAACGAGCGTGCAAAGACTGTATTATTCAAGATCCTTGCAGGTGAAATGGAGCCAGATGAAGGAAGCTACAAGTGGGGACTTACAACCACCCAGTCTTACTTCCCGAAGGATAACTCCGCTGAGTTTGCAAATGATGACACCATTGTTGAGTGGCTGACCCAGTATTCTCCTGAGAAGGACGTAACTTATGTACGTGGTTTCTTAGGACGTATGCTGTTTGCAGGCGAAGACGGTGTTAAGAAGGTTAAGGTATTATCCGGTGGTGAGAAAGTACGTTGTATGTTATCCAAGCTGATGATCTCCGGCGCAAATGTACTGATGTTAGATGAGCCGACTGACCACCTGGATATGGAGTCTATTGACGCATTAAACCGTGGTATGATCAAGTTCCCAGGCGTGATGATCTTCTCATCCCGTGACCACCAGATCGTACAGACCACTGCTAACCGTATTATGGAGATCATCAACGGCAAGCTGATCGATAAGATCACTACCTACGATGAGTATCTGGAAAGCGATGAAATGGCACGTAAGAGATTTACCTTCACTGTAACTGAAAGTGATGAAGAGGATGACTAATCATTCGGATAAAAAATAGGATCAAAAGCGGTCGCCCCTTTGGGGCGGTCGTAGTATAAAGAACGATAAGAGTAAGGAGGGCAGGAACCGGGAAGTGCTGGGACCTGCCTTTCTGCCATTTCTAGGGGTGTTTTCCCCGCAGCGCGGGGAAGGTACACAGCAGCGGAAAATAAGTGAAAAAGAGAGAAAAGAGGAAATAACCATGGAAAAGATCGCAAGTTTTACCATCGACCATATTAAATTACAGCCGGGAGTTTACGTATCCAGAAAAGACAAAGTAGGAGACAGCACCGTTACCACCTTTGATCTGCGTATGACTTCCCCAAACGAAGAACCTGTTATGAACACCGCAGAAATGCACACCATCGAGCATCTGGGTGCTACCTTTTTAAGAAACCACAAGGATTTTGGAGACAAGACAGTATACTTTGGACCGATGGGCTGCAGAACCGGTTTTTATCTGCTTTTAGCAGGTGATTATGAGTCAAAAGACATTCTGCCATTAGTAGTAGAAATGTATGAATTTGTCCGTGACTTTGAAGGGGAAGTACCAGGCGCATCTCCAAAAGACTGCGGCAATTACCTGGATATGAACCTGGGAATGGCAAAATATCTGGCTGCAAAGTATCTGAAGGTGCTGACCCATATTGATGAGTTCCCGGAGTCCAGACTGGTTTATCCAGAATAAGGGAGAGTATTTTGCCTCGCTTCGCGGGGCAGTGGAGTGCAACAGTTTTCCCGCTTTATGCGGGGATGTGTTATCAGCACAACTGCTTTCCCCGCCATAAGGCGGGGGCGTTGCCATACAGCAAAAGGAGAAACAATTATGAAAAAACTCATATCCTGGAATGTAAACGGTCTGCGTGCCTGCGTGGGAAAAGGCTTTATGGACTTTTTCAATGAGGTAGATGCAGATGTATTCTGTATACAGGAAAGTAAGCTGCAGGAAGGCCAGATCGATCTGGATCTGCCGGGCTATCACCAGTACTGGAACTATGCTGAGAAAAAAGGCTATTCCGGCACAGCCATGTTCACAAAAGAAGAGCCTATCTCTGTTTCCTATGGCCTTGGCATTGAGGAACATGACCATGAAGGCAGAGTCATCACAGCTGAATTCCCAGAGTATTACATTGTCACCTGCTATACTCCAAACTCCAAAGATGGTCTTGCCAGACTGGATTACCGTATGACCTGGGAAGATGCATTTTTAGCATATCTTAAAAAGCTGGAAGAGAAAAAGCCGGTGATCTTCTGCGGCGATTTAAACGTAGCCCACAAAGAGATCGACCTGAAAAATCCAAAGACTAACCGGAAGAATGCGGGCTTCACTGATGAAGAAAGAGGCAAGTTCACGGACCTTTTAAATGACGGTTTTATTGATACCTGGCGCTACTTCTACCCGGATACAGAAGGGATTTACTCCTGGTGGTCCTACCGTTTTAAAGCAAGAGAGAAGAACGCAGGCTGGCGTATTGACTATTTCTGTGTCAGCGAAAGCTTAAAAGATGAGCTGGAGAGCGCAAAGATCCATACAGAAGTGTTTGGTTCTGACCACTGCCCAGTAGAATTAGTGATCAAAAAATAGTATAATGAATTAACGAACAAACCGCCTGCGTAAGCAGGCAGTGGAGCACGTTAGTGCGTGTTTGTGAGTGAACTAGAACGAACCCAAAATTCAACAATCAATAAAGAAATAGTTAGGATCAATTACATGAATTTACTTACCATCGAACATTTAACAAAATCCTATACAGAACGCCTGCTGTTCAACGACACTGCTTTTTCTATCAACGAAGGAGAAAAAGTGGGTCTCATCGGTATCAACGGCACAGGAAAATCTACCTTGTTACGGATCGCTGCAGGTCTGGAGGAGCCGGATGGCGGTACGGTTGTAAAAGGCCGCAGCCTGTATATCCGCTATCTGCCCCAGATCCCGGAATTTACCCCTGGAGATACCATTCTTGACAGCATTGTAAGGGACAATAAAAACGAGCCTCATTTCAGCTCTGTGGAAGAGTTAAAGGCTTCTGCCAAGACCATGTTAAACCGTCTGGAGATCGAAGATTTTGACGCGAAAGTGGAGACTCTTTCCGGCGGACAGAGAAAACGTGTGGCTCTTGCAAGCGTTCTTTTAAGTACAGCAGATCTGCTGATCCTGGACGAGCCTACCAACCACCTGGACAGCCAGATGGCTGACTGGCTGGAAGGTTATTTAAAGGCATTTAAGGGCGCTCTTTTAATGATCACCCATGACCGTTATTTCCTGGACAGCGTTACCAACCGTATTGTAGAGCTGGACAAGGGAAAACTGTACAGTTATCAGGGCGGTTATGAGAAATATCTGGAATTAAAGGCAGAGCGTTTAAGCATGGCAGAGGCAGCAGAGCGCAAGCGCCAGTCCATCCTGCGCACAGAGATCGCCTGGATGCAGCGTGGTGCCAGAGCCCGTTCTACCAAGCAGAAAGCCCATATCCAGAGGTATGAGCAGCTTCGTGACCAGGAAGGTCCGGAGTATGACAGAAATGTACAGTTGGAGTCCATTGGCAGCCGTCTGGGACGTACTACCGTAGAGCTGAAGGACATCTGCAAATCATATGGTGATAAGGTGCTGATGAAAGATTTCACCTATATCTTCCTGAAAAATGACCGTGTAGGTATTATCGGCCAGAACGGAAGCGGAAAGTCTACGTTGATGAAGATCATTGCCGGCTGGGTACAGCCGGACTCCGGTACAGTAGAGATCGGCCAGACTGTAAAGCTGGGTTATTTCTCCCAGGAAAATGAGGCTATGGACGAAAGCCTGAAGGTGATCGACTATATCCGCAATGCAGCAGAGTACGTAAAGACAAAAGACGGCAGCATCAGCGCCAGCCAGATGTTAGAGCGTTTCCTGTTCCCTTCCAGTATGCAGTATACAACCATTGGAAAGCTGTCCGGAGGTGAAAAACGCCGTCTGTACCTTCTGCGTATCCTTATGGAAGCACCAAATGTACTGATCCTGGACGAGCCGACCAATGACCTGGACATCCAGACGCTGATCTTACTGGAAGATTATCTGGATACATTCCCTGGTATTGTGATCACTGTATCCCATGACCGTTATTTCCTGGACCGTGTGGTAAACCGCATTTTCGCTTTTGAGGGAAATGGTGTGGTGCAGCAGTATGAGGGTGGTTTTACCGATTATCAGCGTGCATGGAATGAGCGTCATCCACAGATCAGTGGAAATGGGGCTGGAGCCGGAAATGCAGGTTCTGGAAAGGCATCCGATAAAGATATTGACGAAGAAAACGCTGCAAATGCAAAGGCAGTGAACAAAAATAACTGGAAAGAGACTTCCGGTGCCCAGAAAAAGCTGCGTTTAAGCTACAAAGAGCAGAGAGAATGGGAGACCATTGAAGGGGATATTGCAGGTCTGGAAGAGGCCATTGCAGCCCTGGAAACAGAGATCGAGAAATCTGCCAGCAATTATACCCGTCTCAATGAACTGATGAAAGAAAAGACAGAAAAAGAGGCACAGTTAGAGGAAAAAATGGACCGTTGGATGTATCTGACGGATCTGGTGGAACAGATTGAAAGCCAGAAATAGGCCAAAATCTGAAAGGCAGCTTCTTTGCGGCAATGCCGCGCAGCAGGATTTGGGATTTGACAGTGCAAATAAAGGAAATGGGATTGAAAGGCGGCAATATATGAAAAGAGAGTATATCATAGAAACAAATGAAGGAAAGATCTATCCGCTGGGAGTGACAAAGACTCCGGGGGGATTTGATGTAGCATTTGTTTCTGAGAAAAGTCCGGCATTGCTGCTTTTTGAAAAGGGAAGCAGAAAACGGATGGCCAGACTTGCATTTCCGGAAAATGCCCGTATGGGGAATGTGCATTTCATGACGGTAAAAGGGGATTTTACCGGATTGGAATACGCTTTTGAGGAAGATGGAAAAGAGATCTCTGATCCTTTTGGAACCTGTTTTACAGGACGGGAAAAATGGGGAGACGAGAAGGCAGCAGGGCAGGCACTTCACACACCTTTTGAAGCAGTGAAAGAAGCCTTTGACTGGGAAGATGACAAGCGGCCTGAGATCCCAGCCAATGAGTGCATTATATACAAGATACACCCAAGAGGCTTTTCAAAACATGCTTCTTTTAAAGGTGAAAGCTGGAGGCGGGGAACATTTGGAGCGGTCGCAGATAAGATCCCTTATATGAAAGAACTGGGCATTACCACAGTAGAAATGATGCCGCCTGTAGAATTTGACGAGATCATGGAAGACGCTCCCGGAAAGGTGAATTACTGGGGGTACTGCTGTGGACACAGCTTTGCACCAAAAGCAGCCTATGCAGGCGCAGCGCCGGGACAGAAAAAGGATCCGGTAAAAGAGTTTAAGACTTTGGTGAAGGCATTACATAAAGAAGGTCTGGAGCTGGTCGTTGAATTATACTTTGACGGGACACAGTCTCCTTCCTATGTGGTAGATGTACTCCGCTTCTGGGCTGCCCAGTATCATGTAGATGGTATCCATTTAGTAGGTTATGCCCCTTTGGAAACTATTGTGAAAGACCCATATCTTTCTGATCTGAAACTTTGGGCGAAGAACTGGGACGAAGTGAGAACTGCAACGGGAACAGACAGGGGCAACAGAACCAAAGAAGAAAAGAAAGAGACCGGACGCCGTTTATCTGCTTACGAAACCGGCTTTATGCTGGATATGCGCAGCTTCTTAAAAGGCGATGAAGGTATGTTAAACCAGGTGGCTCTCCATGTAAAAGACAACCCGGATACAGTGGCTTCTATTAATTATATGGCGAATACCAACGGCTTTACTTTAATGGATATGGTTTCTTACGATCATAAGCACAACGAGGACAATGGCGAGGAAAACCATGACGGTACCGATTACAACCAGTCCTGGAACTGTGGCGCAGAAGGACCGGTGCGAAAGAAAAAGATCATTGGCTTACGAAAACGTCAGCTTAAAAATGCTCTTGCCATGCTTTTCTTAAGCCAGGGAACCCCGTTACTTATGGCTGGTGATGAATTTGGCCGTACCCAGAAGGGAAATAATAATGCTTATTGCCAGGACAATGAGATCTCCTGGTTAAACTGGAATTTATTAGACTCTCACAAGGGGCTTTATGAGTTTACGAAAAACCTGATCGCATTCCGCAAAAAGCACAGCCTGTTCCACCGCAGTACAGAACCTACTTTAATGGATCATAAGTCAGTAGGACTGCCGGATGTGTCTTTCCACGGGGAAAAGGCATGGTGTCCGGACTTTGAGCGCTACAGCCGCCAGTTAGGCGTATTTTACAGCGCTTCCTATGGAGAAAATACAGACGGCAGCGAGGAACCTTATTTCTATACTGCTTACAACATGCACTGGGAGCCACATGCATTTGCACTTCCCAATCTGCCGTCAGGATATATCTGGCATCAGGTCCTTGATACAGCTGAAGACAGTATGAACGGCTTTTTGCCGTCAGGTAAGGAAAGACATCTGGATGACCAGAAAGAGGCTCTTGTCCTTGCAAGATCCATCCAGGTATTTGCAGGACTTAAATGCCCGGAAAAGAAAAAAACACAAAGCAAAGGTCCGAAAGCGAACCGGAAAGAAGGAACAGAACATGTTAAATGAAGCTATGGAACGTTTTATCAAGGAACATGAAAAAGAGGCATATGACCTGCTTCTTACCATTGCGAAGATCCCTTCCCCATCTAATCATGAGGAAAAAAGAGCCCAGTTTTGCTGTAACTGGTTAAAGGAACAGGGGGCAGAGGGAGTCTATATTGATGAGGCATTAAATGTAGTTTATCCAGCTGCTTTAAGGGATAATGTGGATGTTTATATGGCCCATACAGACGTAGTTTTTCCAGATGAGACGGAACTTCCTTTAAAGGTGGAAAATGGACGTATCTGCTGTCCAGGAGTAGGTGATGATACTGCCTGCCTTGTATGTGTTCTTCTGGCAGCAAAATATACTGCTCTTATGATAAAAGAAGGCAAACTTAACCAGATCCGGCCGGAAACAGAACCTGGACTGATCTTTGTATGCAATTCAGGAGAAGAAGGTCTTGGAAACCTGAAAGGCGTTAAAAAGATCTGCGAAGATTACGGCAGCCGTATGAGCACTTTCTGCACCTTCGACGGCAGTCTGGAGCATCTGGTAGATGAAGCAGTGGGATCTAACCGTTATAAAGTGACGGTACGCACTCAGGGTGGACATTCTTTTGGCAATTTTGGCAATGATAATGCCATTGAAAAACTGGCAGGTATCATTGAAAAGCTGTATCAGATCAAGGTGCCGGAAGGCGGAAAGACCACTTACAACGTGGGTACTATTTCCGGCGGTACTTCTGTTAATACTATTGCCCAGGAAGCTTCCATGCTATACGAGTTCCGCTCTGACAGAAAAGTAAATCTGGCTTATATGGAAGAAAAATTTGAGGCAGCAGTAAATGAGGCAAAGGCAGCCGGTCTTGATATTACTTATGAGATCCTGGGCATCCGTCCATGCTCCGGTGATGTAGATAAAGAACGTCAGGCACGCCTTCTTGAACGTGCAAAAGCAGCGGTAGAGACAGTAACAGGAATCTGCCCTGGAGTTGGTTCTGGTTCTACAGACTGCAATATCCCGCTTTCTATGGGAATCCCAAGTGTATGTGTGGGCTGCTATAGTGGAGCCGGCGCTCATACAAGAGAGGAATATGTAGAAGAAGCTTCCCTTCCTTTAGGATACAGAGTTGCTTTTGAGATGATATTCGGAGGCAGGTCATAAGCCTGTTTTTTCCTGCATAAAGATAAAAGAGAAATACATATACATTCAGATGAGGATGCTGTAAAGGCCAGACGGGTCAGGGCATCCTCATTTTTTTCTATATGAAGTCTATACAGAGTCTATAGGAGGCAGGAATGGCACAATGGTATGGTCTGACCCAGGAAGAAGTTTTAAAGCGCCTTGGCACCAACAGGACCGGGCTAAATGAGAAAGAGGCAGAAAGAAGGCTGGAAACATATGGGGAAAATGTTTTAAAAGAACAGGAAGAAATGCCCTGGTGGCAGGTATTTTTAGGACAGTTTAAAGATCTTCTGGTCATGATCCTCATTGGGGCTGCGGGGGTATCCATGGTTACCGGAGATCCGGAAAGCGCTCTTGTGATCTTTTCCGTCCTTTTGTTAAATGCCATTTTAGGGACTGTGGAACATCAGAAAGCACGAAAATCCCTGGAAAGCTTAAAGCGACTTGCTTCTCCGGAAACACTTCTGATCCGGGAAGGACGCGTTTGTACGGCGCCATCTTCCAGGGTGGTTCCAGGGGATATCCTGGTTTTGGAAACAGGAGGAATGGTACCTGCAGACGGCCGGATCCTTCAGTCCTGCAGCCTTACCTGCAACGAAAGTTCTCTTACAGGAGAAGCTTTAAATGTGGAAAAAAGAGAGGGAAAACTGCCGGCAGGAAAAACGCCTTTATCTCCGGGAGATCAGAGCAATATGGTCTTTTCCGGTGCTCTGATCACTGGCGGAAGGGGAACTGCGGTAGTGACGGAAACAGGAATGGATACCCAGATCGGGACCATTGCTTCCCTGATGAACCGCACAGTGGAAAAGAAAACACCTTTGCAGGCCAGTTTAGACCGGTTTTCCGGCCATCTGGCATTAGGAATTATGGGGATCTGCGGTGTGATCTTTCTGATCAGCCTGTATCGCAGGGAGCCTGTATTAGATGCCCTGATGTTTGCGGTAGCGCTGGCGGTTGCAGCCATCCCGGAGGCTCTTGGTTCCATTGTGACCATTGTCCAGGCAATGGGAACCCAGAAAATGGCAAAAGAGCATGCAGTCATAAAGGACCTGAAAGCAGTGGAAAGTTTAGGCTGTGTATCTGTGATCTGTTCTGATAAAACAGGGACACTGACCCAAAACAGTCTGCGGGCAGAGGCTGTTTGCATAAATGGGAAGGTCATGGATACAGGGCAGTTAAAAAAATATTCCCACCACCCGGATCTTTCTCTTTTCCTGCGATCAGTCATTCTTGCAAATAATGCTTCCGGAGAGGAGACCGGGGAAAAAGAAGATCCCTTAGAGCAGGCTCTTTTACATATGGCAGAAGAAGCAGGAAAAGATCCCGGACTTCTTCGCAGGCAGTGGCGTCGTATTTCGGAGATCCCTTTTAACTCTGATAAAAAATATATGGGTGCCATATGCAGCAAAGGGGGAGAAAAGATCCTTTTTGTAAAAGGGGCGGTAGACGTTTTACTGTCTAAATGCAGTCTGGCAGTCAATCCCTCTTTTCAGGAAGAAGAGACTGCTTCCTGGGGACGTCCCTTTTCCTTTTCTGATAAAGAGCGGATCCTTCGCCAGAACGGTCTATGGTCCAAAAAGGGAATGCGGGTTCTGGCACTGGCATGTAAACCATTAAAAGAGGAAGAAATCAGGGATGCAAAGGCGGAAAATATGATCTTTCTGGGTCTGGCTGCTATGACAGATCCACCAAGGCCGGAGTCTAAAATGGCAGTGGCAGATGCTAAAAAAGCAGGGATCCGCACGGTCATGATCACCGGGGATCATAAAGAGACTGCGGCAGCGATCGCCTCGGAGATTGGTATTTTTACAGCTGGTGATCTGGCTGTTACAGGAGCAGATCTGGATCAGATGAGCGATCAGCAGCTGCAGGAAAGACTGGAAAAGATCTCCGTATATGCCAGGGTGTCTCCGGAACATAAGATCCGCATTGTGGAAGCATGGCAGAAAAAAGGGCACATTACAGCTATGACAGGAGACGGGGTAAATGACGCTCCTGCCTTAAAAAAGGCGGACATAGGGATCGCTATGGGAAAAGCAGGCACAGAAGTTTCAAGGGATGCCGCTGCCATGATCTTAACAGATGACAATTTTGCTACGATTATCAAGGCAGTGGCAAATGGAAGAAATGTATATCGGAATATTAAAAATTCCATCCAGTTTTTGTTGTCCGGAAATATGGCAGGGATCCTTTGTGTACTGTATACATCTATCAAGGTGCTTCCATTGCCTTTTGCGCCGGTGCATCTGCTGTTTATCAACCTGCTGACAGACTCCCTTCCTGCCATTGCCATAGGTATGGAACCGGCAGACCGGGATCTTTTAAACCAGCCTCCCAGAGACCCAAAAGAAGGGATCCTTTCTTTTCCATTTGCAGGGAAGATCTTATTCCAGGGTTTTCTTATTGGTGCAGCAACCATGTGGGCATGGGAAATGGGATATTCCCAGGGCGGGGAAGCCATTGCCAGTACTATGGCATTTTCCACTCTGACTCTGGCAAGACTGTTCCATGGTTTTAACTGCAGGGGAAGAAAAAGCCTGCTTTCATTGGGAATAGGAAGCAATCTCTGGTGTGTTATGGCATTGTTTGTAGGTGTAGTCCTTATGTGTGCAGTGCTTTTTGTGCCTCAGCTTCAGGATGTATTTGCCGCAGGGGATCTGACAGGCTCACAGTTACTGGCAGTGGTTTTAGGTGCGCTGGCACCAACGGCAGTTATTCAGATCTACAAAATGATGAGCGCAGGAACCGCTTAAATGACGTCTGAATTGTCCGCTAAATTTTCTAAGATTATGTAAAACATTTGTGGCAAGGTGGAAAATATCCGAAAAATGTGATAAAGTAAGCATTAAGAAATTGCTAAATGAAATAAGGAGGCTGTTATGAGGCTTGTTACATATGAAGTGGAACATAAAGGCGGTCTGGGCGTGATCAGCAGAGACGGAAAATGGGTCTATCCTCTTCGCTCCCTGGATATGGATTATAAGACCATGCAGGAACTGATCGAGGGGATCAGCGAGTCAGAAAAACAGCTGCTTGAATATGTGTCCGGTCAGGACCCTTATAAGATCAGAGGAGCGGCACCTATTGAAGAAGTAAAGTTTCTGGCGCCGATCCCAAATCCGAAACAGGATGTGATCTGCCTGGGTATCAACTATATGGCTCACGCAGAGGAGTCTGCCCGCTACAAGAAAGAGGCATTTGGAGGCGAACGTCCCTATGCCGTTTACTTCTCCAAGCGTGTAAACGAGGCGGTGGCAAACGGCGAAGGCATTGAAAGCCATTCAGACATTGTAGCCGATCTGGATTATGAGGTAGAATTGGCTGTTATTATTGGAAAAGAAGCAAAAAATGTACCGGAAGAAGAGGTAAAAAATTACATCTTTGGTTACACCATTATCAATGACGTCAGTGCCAGAACCCTTCAGACCCAGCATAACCAGTGGTATTTTGGAAAGAGTTTAGACGGATTTTTCCCAATGGGACCATGTATCACCATAGTGGAAGATATCCCATATCCGCCAAAGCTTTCTATCCAGTCCCGTGTCAACGGGGAACTGAGACAGGACAGCAACACAGAACTGCTGATCTTTGGTATTGACCACATCGTCAGTGAGCTTTCAAAAGGCATGACATTAAAACCTGGAACCATCATTGCCACCGGCACACCGGCAGGCGCAGGAATGGGCTTTACACCGCCAAAATTCTTAAAACCTGGAGATGTAGTAGAATGTACCATTGAAGGGATCGGCACACTTACCAATCCGGTAGTTGAATAAACATGTATGCTGCCTGACGGCGGCATCATCATAAATGAGCAATTGTATACTATATATTTAGGACAGCAACACAAGAGACAGGCAACATAAGGAGGTATGCATACAATGGAATTTGTCCCAATGACTATCAAGAAGCAGAAAAATATCGCCCTGATCGCCCATGATCAGAAAAAGCATGAATTAATGGAATGGTGCAAGGAACATAAATCCATTCTGGAGAAACATTTCTTATGCGGAACCGGAACAACTGCAAGAATGATCACCGATTATACCGGACTTCCGGTAAAGGGATATAACAGCGGCCCATTGGGAGGCGACCAGCAGATCGGCGCCAAGATCGTAGAAGGACAGATCGATTTCGTGATCTTCTTCTCCGACCCATTGACAGCACAGCCTCATGATCCGGATGTAAAGGCACTGCTGCGTATTGCACAGGTTTACGATATTCCCATTGCAAACAATAAGGCAAGTGCAGATTTTATGATCTCATCACCTCTTATGGATGAAGAATATGAGCATGATGTGATCAATTTCAGACAGAATATTTCAGAACGGGCGAAACAGCTGTAATAGAAACAACATTGTTTTTGCTAAAAGGGGGCACGCAGATGGAACAGAAATTATATGATATTATGGACTGGGCGGGGATTGAGGAACTGACCTATTCAGAGTCAGCCGATCCTCACAGAATGTTAGGACCACATGCAACAGAAGAAGGCTTATTGATACAGGCATTTATACCTACCGCAATAGCGATCACTGTAAAGCTTACAGGAAATGGGAAAAAATACCCTATGGAGCTGGCAGATGAAGCAGGATTTTATGCTGTACTGATCCCAAGAAAAACAGTGACAGATTATACCTTACTTGTCACTTATGATAATGGAACCGAAGAAGAGATCCACGATCCTTATTCTTTCGGACCACAGTTTACAGAAGATGAATTAAAGAAATTCGGTGCAGGTATCTACTACGACATTTATGAGAAAATGGGTGCTCATCCAATGACCATTGACGGAGTAGAAGGCGTTTATTTTGCAGTATGGGCTCCATGTGCCATGCGTGTCAGTGTAGTAGGTGACTTTAACTTATGGGACGGCAGACGCCACCAGATGCGCAAAGTAGGCGAAGGAGATGCCAGCGTATTTGAGCTGTTCATTCCGGGCCTGAAAGCAGGATGCCTTTACAAATATGAGATCAAGACCAGAGCAGGACTGCCTATGATGAAGGCAGACCCATATGGAAACTATGCAGAGCTGCGTCCAAATAATGCTTCCATTGTATGGGATATCAACAATTACCAGTGGAAAGATAAAAAATGGATGGACAAGCGGGCTGCTTCTGATACAAAGGACAAGCCTTTCAATATTTATGAAGTCCATTTAGGTTCCTGGATGCGAAAAGAGATTGCCAAGGACGAAAACGGGGAAGATATCATTGGCTCCGAGTTCTACAATTACAGGGAACTGGCTGTAAAGCTGGCTGAGTATGTAAAAGATATGGGCTATACCCATGTAGAACTGCTGCCGATCATGGAACATCCTTTAGATGCTTCCTGGGGATATCAGGTAACTGGTTATTATGCCCCTACCAGCCGCTATGGAACACCGGATGATTTCATGTACTTCATGGACTATATGCATGAACAGGGCATTGGTGTGATCTTAGACTGGGTACCGGCCCATTTCCCGAGAGATGCTTTCGGAATGGCATGCTTTGACGGAACCTGCGTCTATGAACATGCAGACCCAAGAAAGGGCGCTCATCCGCACTGGGGTACACTGATCTATAACTACGGCCGTCCGGGAGTATCTAACTTCCTCATTGCCAACGCACTGTTCTGGGCTGAGAAGTACCACGCAGACGGCATCCGTATGGATGCGGTGGCTTCCATGCTGTATCTGGATTACGGTAAAAATGACGGTGAATGGGTGGCAAATATCTACGGCGGAAATGAAAATCTGGAAGCTGTAGAGTTCTTAAAGCACTTAAATACTGTATTCAAGGGCAGAAAGAACGGTGCGGTGCTGATCGCAGAGGAGTCTACTGCATGGCCAATGATCACCGGTGATCCAAAAGACGGCGGACTTGGTTTTGATTATAAGTGGAATATGGGCTGGATGAACGATTTCACCAACTACATGCGCTGTGATCCATATTTCCGTAAAAATAACTATGGCGAGTTGACGTTTTCCATGCTTTATGCCTACAGTGAAAACTTTGTCCTGGTATTCTCCCATGACGAAGTCGTTCACGGAAAAGGCTCTATGATGGGTAAGATGCCGGGAGAGACTTTAGAGGCAAAGGCTGAAAACCTGCGGGCTGCCTATGGCTTTATGATGTCCCATCCAGGCAAGAAGCTGTTATTTATGGGACAGGACTATGGCCAGATCGATGAGTGGAACGAAAATGCGTCCCTGGAATGGGATCTGTTAAAATATCCGCTGCATAAGAACATGCAGACCTACGTCCGTGAGTTAAACAAGCTGTATCAGGCCCATCCGGCACTGTATGAGCAGGACTTTGATACGGAAGGCTTTGAGTGGATCAACTGCAGCTACCATGAGGAAAGCATGATCATGTTCCTGCGCAGAGGCAAAGAAGAAACTCTGCTCTGTGTATGTAACTTTGATAATATGGATCATGAGAAATTCCGCCTGGGCGTACCATTTGCAGGAAAATATAAAGAGATCTTCAACAGTGATGCAAAAGAATTTGGCGGCGAAGGCCGTACCAACAGCCGTGTGAAAGCATCCAAGAAGATAGAATGGGATGAAAGAGAGAACTCCATTGAGATCCATATCCCGCCAATGAGCTTTATGGTATTCTCCTGCACACCAGAGGAGAAGAAGGAAAGCCCGAAGAGACTGACCACAAAGAAGGCAGAGCCAAAGAAGCTGGCAACAAAGAAGGAAGAACCGAAGAAGCTGACTACGGAGAAAAAAGAAGAGCCGAAAAAGTTAGCTACAAAGAAAACAGAACCCAAAAAACTGACGGCAGAGAAGAAAGAAGAGCCAAAAAAGCTTGCGACCGCTAAAACAGAGCCCCACAAACTGGAGACTAAAAAGGAAGAGCCAAAGAAGTTAGCAACTGCCAAGACAGAAGCTCACAAGCTGGAAACAAAAAAAGAAGAGCCGAAAAAGCTGGCAACTGCAAAAGAAGAACCAAAGAAACTGGAAACAGCAAAGCCTGAACCAGTACCAGTTTTAGCACCTGCAGATCCGATTGCAGAGCCAGTAACAACTCCTGCTTCAGCAGTTACAAAACCAGAGCCAGCTCCATCTCCAGCACCCGCAGCCCCGGCTCCAACCTCAGCTGCAGCAAAAAAAGCAGCACTCAGAGCAGCCAAAAAAAGAGGCCGTAATAAAAAACGCTAAAAAGCTACAAAAGACATAAAGAAACTGACATAAGAATTACAACAGGAGGTTATCATGCGTCCTTCTCTGAGAAAGCTATGGATGACGATCTCCATAAAAAGAAAAATAGGAATTTTTGCAGCCATGGTCATTTTGATCATGGCTCTTTCCGCTTCTTTTAATGTGTGGATCACCAACGTATCCCTGGGAAGCTTTGGAGGAATTTTGAATGACAACTCCCGTTGCAATGACTTTCAGGAGGCACTGGATCAGGAAATCAGAGCTTTTGAGCATTATGTGCGAAATGCAGACCAGGAAAGCCGGGATACTTACAGGGTGGCATGTGTAAGAACAGAACGTTGCCTGTGGTCACTGCCTTCTGAGTACAGAAGGATTGGAAAAGAGCGCAGTGCCAGGACATGGAACATAAGAAATGCCTATGAAGGTTACAAAGTTTATCGTGATGACGTAGCGGAAGGAAATAAAACAGGCAGTGAATTTGTAGACGAACTGTATTACGTATACAAAATGCAGGAGTACCTCCAGGGATATACCGGCCGTCTGGTGCAGATAACCATGGCAGAAGGAACAGAAGAGTATCAGAAAGAAGCAGCAATGTTTTCTAATATTCCGTATATTATTGTGGCCATTTCCATCGCACTTATGATCATAGCGATCTGGCTGACAAAAATTCTTTCAAATTCCGTTGCAAAACCCATTGTATCTTTGGCTGCAAGTACCAGAAAGATAGCTGCCAATGACTTTGATGAGCCGGACCTGATCATAGAAAATAAAGATGAAATGGGAGAATTGGTCACAGCTTTCAATGTAATGAAACACAGTACCAAGGGCTATATTGCCACCATGAAAGAAAATAACAAAATGCAGGAGCTGCTCCACAAAGAGGAATTAGAGCGCAGTGAAATGGAAAAACAGTTAGGAAGCGCAAGGCTGGAACTGTTAAAAAGTCAGATCAATCCCCATTTTCTCTTTAATACCCTGAATATGATCGCATGTACCGCAAAACTGGAAGATGCTGTGGATACGGAAAAGATGATCTTAAGTCTGGGAAATCTGTTCCGCTATAACCTGAAAACAAGGGAGCAGACTGTAACATTAGACCGGGAGTTAAAAATCGTAAATGACTATATGTATCTTCAGAAAATGCGTTTTGGAAGCAGGATCAAATACCGTCTGAGCCTGGAGACGGATGCGGCAGACGTGATCATTCCGTCCCTGTCCCTGCAGCCTCTTGTAGAAAATGCGGTGGTTCATGGTCTTTCTAAAAAAGAAACGGGAGGTATTCTCCATATCCGGATCTGGAAAAAGGACCGTATGCTGATCCTTTCAGTGGCAGATACCGGCCTTGGTATGAGTCAGGAGCGGTGCGAAGAAGTTGCTGCAGCAATGAAAGAACACCGCACGGCAAAGATCGGGATCGGGCTTGGAAATATTTATAAGCGTGTCCATATGATGTACCAAAAGGGAGATCTGCGGATCTACAGCCGGGAAGGAAAAGGAACAGTGATACAATTGATGATACCGCAGGGAGAAGAAACACAGGGGGAAGAAGTATATGTACCGACTGCTGATCGCAGATGATGAAATGATCGAGAGAAAGGTTCTTTTTAAAACATTAAGCCAGAACCTGAAAGGGCAGTGTGAGATCTTCCAGGCAGAAAACGGAAGAGAAGCACTGGAAATATATGAAAAAGAAAAGATCCAGATCGCCATACTGGATATTGAAATGCCAGGTATCAACGGAATCCAGGCAGCAGAGAGGATAAGGGAGAAGGATAAAAAATGCTGTATTATCTTTCTTACAGCTTTTGATGAATTTGCCTATGCCAAGAAGGCGATCACAGTCAGGGCGTTAGATTATCTTTTAAAACCCTGGGATGAAAAAGAATTGATGCTGGTACTGGAAGAAGCCATGCGAATGGCGGGAGAAGAAAAAGATTTTCAGAAAGAAAAGACAGAAGAGGTATCCGAGGAAGAAAAACGGGACGATCTGGAAGAACTGGCAGAAGATGATGCAGGTGAAAATCTGCGCATGAATAAAGTAACAGAGATCATACGGGACTATATCCGTGAAAATTACATGTATGATCTTTCTGTACAGGATCTGGCTGACAAGATGAATTATTCAGAGCCTTATTTCTGCCGGCTTTTCAAGCAGAGTTTTGGACAGAATTTTACAGCGTATCTTACAGAATACCGTGTTTCCATGGCGAAAAAAATGTTAGAAGAACCTACCGTCAATATTAAGGATATAGGAAAGTCAGTAGGATACGAAGACTCTAATTATTTTACAAAAGTGTTTAGAAGGATCACAGGGCAGAGTCCTACAGAGTACAGAAACAGTGTATTCCGTGAAAAATAGATAAAAAATTACGGTATAGGTCAAAATCATACTAGGATTATCAAAAATTTACCATGGTCAGAACAAGATTTTACCCTTATAATGAAATCAGCATAAAGAAAACGTAAAAAAACATAAACAATATGTGAAAAACGCATTAACAGGAGGGTAAACAAAATGAAAAAAAGATGGTTAAGTGCAGCACTTTGCACAGCTATGGTAGCTGGATCACTGGCAGGATGCGGATTAAAGTCCCCAGATACAGCAACTACAGCAGCAGCTACTGAGGCAGCTAAGGAGGAAGCAACCACAGCAGCAGATGCAAAAGAAGAGACCAAGGAAGAAGCTAAAGCAGAAGCTGGCGAGCCAGTAGGCCCAGCAGTTACTCTGGTAATGGCAGAGGTTAATCCACTGGATACTATCGTTGGACAGACTGACAGCGCATTCAAAGAGAAAGTAGAAGAGCTGTCCGGCGGATCTATCACTGTAGACCTGCAGGCAAGTGGTGTTCTTGGTTCTGAGAACGACGTTCTGGATACCATGCTTGGTGGTGGCGGAACCATTGATATGTCCCGTATCTCCGCATTCGCTCTGACAAGCTACGGCGCAGAGAAGTCCGTACTTCTGTCTGTACCTTATACATTCCAGAACCGTGAACATTTCTGGAAGTTCGCAGACAGCGATTTAGCTCCAGAGTTCTTAATGGAACCGCATGACAACGGACTGGGCGTAAGAGGTCTGTTCTACGGAGAAGAAGGTTTCCGTCATTTCTTCACTGTTAAGCCAGTAAATGGTCTGGAAGACTTAAAGGGAATGAAGCTTCGTGTTTCTAACGACCCGATCATGAACGGTATGGTAGCTGGACTTGGCGCAAACGCAACTGTTGTTTCCTTCAACGAACTGTACTCCGCACTGCAGACCGGCGTTGTTGACGGTGCTGAGCAGCCAATCGCAAACTATCAGTCCAACGCATTCCCAGAAGTTGCTCCTAACCTGATCCTTGATGGACATACCTTAGGTGCTATCCAGGTTATCATCACAGATGACGCTTGGGATAAATTAACTCCAGAGCAGCAGGATGTTCTGACCGAAGCTGGAAAGTATGCATCTGAATTCAACCGTAAGATCTCTGAAGAAGCAGAGAACAAAGTTCTGGATGAGTTAAAGGCAAATGGCGTAAACGTTGTAGAAGTAGAAGATAAGACTCCATGGCAGGAAGCTTGCAAGGACATTATCGAGTCCTCTACAAAGGATAACGCAGAACTGTATCAGCAGATCCTTGATATGGCAAAATAATCTGAGTCAGCCAGTTAAATAGGGAAATGGTGTATTAGGCGCAGGGGAGCGCGTCTCTCCTGCGCTTTTAATTAAGAAAGGGGACTGAAGAATGCCTTCAATTTTTGAAAAGATCGATAAGATCCGTCCTTTGTATGATGCGGTATATAAATTTGTATTATTTATCTGCAAGCTTTTGCTTGTAGTTGATATCGCTATTACCAGTATGTCCGTTGCAGGACGTTATATCTCATTTATTCCAGATCCGGCATGGTCTGAAGAAGTAGTTCTTTCCTGTATGGCTTATATGGCCGTGCTTTCCGCAGCTCTGGCAATCCGCCGCGGTGCTCATATCCGTATGACCGCTCTTGACAGCTATCTGCCAAAGAAGCTGGTTAAATCCCTGGATATCCTTGCTGATGTAGCTGTTTTAGTACTGGCTGTCATCATGCTGACTGTAGGCTGGACTTATGCTTCCGGTATCGGTTCAAAGGGTACTTATGTAAGTATGCCTGGAGTATCCCGTTTCTGGATGTATCTGCCGGTTCCGTTAGCAGGTGTTGCGATGATCATTTTCGAGATCGAAGCACTGTACAATCATATCAGAAGCTTTTATGTAAAGGAGGAGAAGTAGTATGGATGTAAATAGCATGGCAATTCTTATATTACTGGGAAGCTTCTTCCTTATGATCATGCTGCGTTTCCCGATTGCGTACGCAGTAGCTCTTTCTTCTGTATTCTGTCTGATGGCCCAGGGGCTGCCTCTGACTACCATCTGTCAGCAGATGGTAAAAGGTATCAGCTCTTTCAGCTTAATGGCAGTACCTTTCTTTATCACAATGGGATGCCTGATGGGTTCCGGTGGTATTTCTGAAAAACTGATCGCTCTGGCAAATGCCTGCGTAGGCTGGATGCGAGGCGGTATGGCAATGGTAAACATCGTTGCATCTTATTTCTTTGGTGGTATTTCCGGTTCTGCATCTGCAGATACTGCTTCCTTAGGATCTATTCTGATCCCTATGATGGTTGACCAGGGATATGACGGTGACTTCTCTACTGCAGTTACTATTACTTCTTCCTGTGAGGGACTTCTGGTTCCACCTAGCCACAACATGGTTATTTATGCTACCACAGCAGGTGGTATTTCCGTAGGAAGCTTATTCCTTGCGGGTTATGTTCCGGGAGCTCTTTTAGCAGCATCCCTGATGGTTGGTTCTTACATTATTTCTGTAAAGCGCAACTATCCAAAGGGCGACAAGTTCAGCATGAAGAACCTGTTAAAGCAGTTAAGCGTTTCCTTCTGGGCATTAGCAGCCGTTCTGATCGTAGTGTTCGGCGTTGTAGGCGGTGTGTTCACAGCTACTGAGTCTGCAGCAGTTGCAGTTATCTACAGCTTGATCGTCAGCGTATTTATTTACAAAGGTCTTGACTGGAAAGGTGTTTGGAAAGTCCTGGGCGAGTGTGTAGATACTCTTTCTATCGTACTGATCCTGATCGCAACCTCCAGTATCTTCGGTTACTGCCTTACAAGACTTCACGTACCGGATCTGGCAGCTCAGGCTATTGTTGGACTGACTGATAACCCAATCCTGATCGCTCTGTTATTAAACCTGATCCTTCTGGTATTAGGCTGCATTATGGATATGGCTCCGATCATCCTGATCGCAACTCCTATCCTTCTGCCGATCGCAACATCTATTGGTATTGACCCGATCCAGTTTGGTATCATGGTTGTCCTTAACTGTGGTATCGGACTTCTGACACCTCCTGTAGGTGCTGTACTTTTCATCGGTTCTGCTGTTGCAAAGATCCCGATGGAAAAGGTTGTAAAAGCAACATTACCATTCTATCTGTGCATGATCATTACTCTGCTGCTGATCACCTTCGTACCAGGAATCAGCTTATGGCTTCCAAGTGTATTTGCACATTGATAGAATGACAGAAGTTTGATAAAAGTGTAGTACATATAAAAATAAAGGGGGTGTCGTGGACATCCCCTTTTATGCTATAATGTAATGAGCACAGGGAAAAACAAGCGGCTGCGAAGCAGACATTTGTTTTTTTCAAGCCATTAACGAACGAACCGCCTGCGTCAGCAGGCAGTAGAGTGCGAATGCGCGGGGTTCGTGAGTGTATACGCACATTCAAGGGGGACCAATTCATGTACCAATACCGTTATAAAACAACCAGAGGTGAATACTGGAAAATGTCCATGTATTTCATCTACCATTCCATGACCGGCATGGTAAACCTTGTTTTTACAGCAGCTCTTATAGCTCTTACTTGTGCAAAATGGGAGTCTTCGGGAACCGTATTCCGCATCTGTATGGTTTTAGGCTGCTGCCTTTTTCCAATCCTTCAGCCGCTGGCTGTTTATCTCAGTGCAGGAAAACTGGCATCCGGTTCCGGGGAGGACACAGAGATCCGTCTGGATGATGTTGGGATCCAGGTAAAAGTGGGAAATACTTACGATAAGATTCCGTGGAGAAAAATGGTAAGGATCGCAAAGCTGCCGGGGATGGCCATCATTTTTACAGATCCATCCCATGGATATTTACTTACAGACCGTGTCATCGGAGAAGATAAAGCAACTTTTTATGACTGGCTGATGAAAAAGCAGTCTCAGATCCAGGTAAAGTCAAAATAAAAGGAAACGCAGCAGTCACAAGATCAGGAGGAAACAATGATAAAAAAGAAGATATTCTGTCTGTGGGCAGCTGCGCTTATTTTAAGCGGCTGTGCCGGGGTATTTCAAGGAAAAGAAAAGGAAACGGAACCGGATTTTGTACTGACCTATGCGGAAAACCAGGCGGAAGATTATCCGACGACCCAGGGTGCAGATAAGTTTGCGGAGCTGGTAAAAGAAAAAACCGAAGGCAAAGTTGAGATACTGGTCAATGCAGGCGGAAGCCTGGGAGATGAAAAATCTGTCATTGAACAGTTGCAGTTTGGTGGTATTGATTTTGCCAGAGTATCCATTTCTACGGTAGCAGAGTACATTCCCAAGTTAAATGTACTTCAGATGCCCTATTTGTATACAGGCGCAGATCACATGTGGAAAGTACTGGAAGGTCCTATTGG
>ULVJ01025563.1_pt1 | contig 23045 bp, 34 predicted proteins | sample 1959361 | NCBI WGS metagenome assembly ULVJ01 (sample SAMEA4835784, study PRJEB28245) | human gut metagenome | biome: gut microbiome; material: fecal sample | place: Denmark | collected 2008
ATCGCGCTCATCAGCGTTTCGGACTGTAAATCGAAGTGTTCGAGCTGGCGTTGCAGGCCGTTGATCCGGTTGCCCAGAGTGTCGAGCGCGCCTTTCGCTGAGGAGAGTTTGCGCTCAAGCACCATCAAGCTGAGTGTGTAGCGGGTTAATTCGGCGTTTAAGCCCTGGCGACTGCTGGCATTGAGCACGCCGAGCAGGGTTTCCAGCCCGACGCGCAGGTTGGCTTCGCTACCGCCAAAAACCGCCAGCGTCGAGCTGGGGTTCATATCAATAATACTGTTGAGTGAGACGTGTAGCGCATCGGCATCACAATGCCCCTGGTGAGCGAGTTGTTGCACCAGGCGTGCCGACTGACAAATACCGGCCAGGGCGAGGGTGATGTCATAGTAATTCTTTGCCACGTTCACTGCTTCCTTGTTTTAAGTAAAGATAATAATCAGACCGGCAGCGGCAGACGCTGCTCAATAATACCGCCACCGAGGCACACTTCACCGTTATAGAAGACGGCAGACTGGCCCGGCGTCACGGCGGCAACCGGTTCATCGAAAATCACTTCAATGCGATCATCGTCCAGCGCCTTGACGGTGCAAGGAATATCGGTCTGGCGATAGCGGGTTTTTACCGTGCAACGCATAGTGCCGGTGAATGGTTCGCGATCGACCCAGTGCAACTGCTGGGCAATCAACCCGACAGACATCAGCCGCGGGTGTTCATGGCCCTGAGCGACAACCAGAATGTTGTTTTCGACGTCTTTGTCCACCACATACCACGGTTCTTCGGTACCTTCTTTGGTGCCACCGATACCCAGACCTTTACGCTGACCGAGAGTGTGATACATCAGCCCCTGGTGCTCACCAATTTCATCGCCATCGACGGTAATGATTTTGCCCGGTTGCGCCGGGAGATAACGGCCCAGGAACTCGCGGAATTTACGTTCGCCAATGAAGCAAATGCCGGTAGAGTCTTTTTTCTTCGCGGTGACCAGACCAAGATCTTCAGCAATCTTACGCACCTGCGGTTTTTCCAGTTCGCCGACCGGGAACAGGCTTTGCGCAATCTGCTCATGGCTGAGCGTATAAAGGAAGTAGCTCTGGTCTTTATTGCTGTCCAGACCACGCAGCAGGCGGCTCTTGCCATCGACATCGGCCCGACGTACGTAATGACCGGTAGCGATATAATCGGCACCTAAATCTTCGGCGGCAAATTCGAGGAAGGCTTTAAATTTGATCTCTTTGTTGCACAGAATATCCGGATTCGGCGTGCGACCGGCTTTATATTCGGCAAGGAACAGTTCGAAGACGTTGTCCCAGTACTCGGCAGCAAAGTTAACGGTGTGCAGTTCAATGCCGAGCTTGTCGCAGACAGCCTGGGCATCAGCCAGATCCGCTGCCGCTGTGCAATATTCCTCACCGTCGTCTTCTTCCCAGTTCTTCATAAACAGGCCTTCAACCTGATATCCCTGTTGTTGCAACAGCCAGGCAGAAACGGAGGAATCGACACCGCCGGACATGCCGACGATTACTTTTTTTGCGGTTTCAGACATTGGATCACTCACGACATTGAACTTCAAGGCGGCGTATTCTATCACGCAGCCTTTTAGATGACACCCTTTGTAAAAGGCCAGTTAAAATCGCCAATCATCTCCAGCGGATAGCGTTGCCCGCTTTGATAACAACGGATACTTTCCGCCACCAGCGGCGAACGAAGATTTGACGCCTTTAAAATCTCTTCGGCGCTGACCCAACGACAGCAGTCGATATCGCTGTCATGAGGCTGGGTCGGGCATATTTGCTCAAGCTCAATGGCAAAGAGGAAACGCAAAAACGGCGTTTTATCTGGCGCAATCCACTGATGCATACGAATAAAGTGTTGCGGCTGCGCGCTGATGCCGGTTTCTTCCCACAGTTCACGGGCGGCGGCTTCCACTAAGGTTTCATCGGCTTCCAGATGCCCGGCAGGTTGGTTCCATAACGCTTTACCATTAATCGTCTCTTCAACGACTAAAAATTTGCCTTCTGCGTGCACCACGCAAGCAACGGTAACGTGCGGTTTAAACATTTTGCATCCTTAATCTGTCACTTCTCGCCATTCGCCATTGGCAAGATTATCCAAAGAGTAATCTCCCATCGCATAGCGAATCAGTCGCAGCGTGGGGAAACCAACATGGGCGGTCATGCGGCGCACCTGGCGATTACGTCCTTCATATAAGGTGATCTTCAGCCAGCTGGTGGGAATACTTTTGCGTTCACGAATTGGTGGATTCCGCGGCCATAACCACGCTGGTTCGTCAACCAGCTCCGCGCCGGCGGGCAGGGTAGGGCCATCATTTAAGGTTACGCCATTGCGCAAGGCTTCAAGTGCGTCTTGTGTGGGAATACCTTCCACCTGCACATAATAGATTTTCCCGGTGCGTTTACCCGGCTGGGTTAAACGCGCCTGCAACGCGCCGTTATTGGTCAGCACCAGTAACCCTTCGCTATCGCGGTCAAGACGACCTGCTGCATAAACGCCCTGAACCGGGATGAATTCTTTTAATGTTTTGCGTCCGGCTTCATCGGTGAACTGCGGAAGAACATCGTAGGGTTTATTGAACAGGATCACACGCGTGGGCTGGTTTTCAGGTTTACGCCTGGTAGAACGTTGCGAGCTGAATCGCTTAACCTGGTGATTTCTAAAAGAAGTTTTTTGCATGGTATTTTCAGAGATTATGAATTGCCGCATTATAGCCTAATAACGCGCATCTTTCATGACGGCAAACAATAGGGTAGTATTGACAAGCCAATTACAAATCATTAACAAAAAATTGCTCTAAAGCATCCGTATCGCAGGACGCAAACGCATATGCAACGTGGTGGCAGACGAGCAAACCAGTAGCGCTCGAAGGAGAGGTGAATGGAAAGTAAAGTAGTTGTTCCGGCACAAGGCAAGAAGATCACCCTGCAAAACGGCAAACTCAACGTTCCTGAAAATCCGATTATCCCTTACATTGAAGGTGATGGAATCGGTGTAGATGTAACCCCAGCCATGCTGAAAGTGGTCGACGCTGCAGTCGAGAAAGCCTATAAAGGCGAGCGTAAAATCTCCTGGATGGAAATTTACACCGGTGAAAAATCCACACAGGTTTATGGTCAGGATGTCTGGCTGCCTGCTGAAACCCTTGATCTGATTCGTGAATATCGCGTTGCCATTAAAGGTCCGCTGACCACTCCTGTTGGTGGCGGTATTCGCTCTCTGAACGTTGCCCTGCGCCAGGAACTGGATCTCTACATCTGCCTGCGTCCGGTACGTTACTATCAAGGCACTCCAAGCCCGGTTAAACACCCTGAACTGACCGATATGGTTATCTTCCGTGAAAACTCGGAAGACATTTATGCGGGTATCGAATGGAAAGCAGACTCTGCCGACGCCGGGAAAGTGATTAAATTCCTGCGTGAAGAGATGGGCGTGAAGAAAATTCGCTTCCCGGAACATTGCGGTATCGGTATCAAGCCGTGTTCTGAAGAAGGCACCAAACGTCTGGTCCGTGCCGCGATTGAATACGCAATTGCCAACGACCGTGACTCTGTGACCCTGGTGCACAAAGGCAACATCATGAAGTTCACCGAAGGCGCGTTTAAAGACTGGGGCTACCAGCTGGCGCGTGAAGAGTTTGGCGGTGAACTGATCGACGGCGGCCCGTGGCTGAAAGTTAAAAACCCGAACACCGGCAAAGAGATCGTCATTAAAGACGTGATTGCTGATGCATTCCTGCAACAGATCCTGCTGCGTCCGGCTGAATATGATGTTATCGCCTGTATGAACCTGAACGGTGACTACATTTCTGACGCCCTGGCAGCGCAGGTTGGCGGTATCGGTATCGCCCCTGGTGCAAACATCGGTGACGAATGCGCCCTGTTTGAAGCCACCCACGGTACTGCGCCGAAATACGCCGGTCAGGACAAAGTAAACCCTGGCTCTATTATTCTCTCCGCTGAGATGATGTTACGCCATATGGGTTGGACTGAAGCGGCTGACCTGATTGTTAAAGGTATGGAAGGCGCAATCAATGCCAAGACCGTAACCTATGACTTCGAACGTCTGATGGAAGGCGCTAAACTGCTGAAATGTTCAGAGTTTGGTGACGCGATCATCAAGAATATGTAATCACTACATGTGTTAAATATTGAAACGGGCGTATAACACGCCCGTTGTTTTATGATGATGTAAAATCTTCCCCAAAACTTTCCCCAAAACCCTTCCCCAAAACTGGCTATTTTCTATGCTGTTTTGATATCTACGATAATCCAGTCTTTACCACGATCATCATTGTATCGGTCGGTCATTTTTCTGGATTTATGGCCTAACAACTTTTGCGTATCCAGACCCTGTTCCCGATATAACCGTTCTGACAGAGATCGCTGTTCATGAAATGTGGGCGCAGTTCCTTGCTCCCATTTTATGCCACATTTTTCCCGGGCCTTTTTAAAAGCCGTTGTCAGAGTATTTGCAGAAACCTGGTCTCCTCTGTTTGCTTGAGAGGTAGTGTGACGGTAATGGACCAGATATTTACTAACAACAGCATCCCTGCACTGAGATATAACTTCACGAAGGGTAATATTCAGAGCATCGCATTTCAGGTTAAGCGGAATAGCAAGTTTTGAACCGGTTTTTTCCTGAGTAATGTGCAACATGTCGTCCCAGATATCAGAGAATTTCAAATTGCAGATATCGCCTAAACGTTGTCCAGTGACAAGAGCAAGTAGCATCCCGCATTTTAAATAGGGCTGTCGTCTGCTTACGCTGTCAAATATTGCCTGCCATTCGGGCAGTGATAATCTTTGGCGGTTTACTCGATTTCGCGGTTGTTTTGTTGCCTGCGCTGGGTTAAATCCTGGCGGAACATGTCCTGCGTGTTGTGCTTCTTTGAAGACGTCGATCAACACCATTCTCACGACTTGCGCCATCCTGTTATGACCTTCAGCCTTTACAGCATCAATTATTTCGGCAATATCAAGTGCGGTAATATCCTTGAGGTGTTGCATTCCACAATGCTCACGGAAAAGACGAATGGGTTTGCCTTTTTGCCGATAGGAGTTGGGTCTTAGTTCATTATGTTGCAGCCTGTCCTCCTGGATAGAAATATATTTATCAAGCCATTCTGTCACCGTAATGTCTGAGCGCCTGCCTTTCATTCTTTCCAGACGCTCATTGACGCTTAATATTTGTCGGGTACATTGTTCAGCAATAATGGTATTTGCTTCAGTAGCAACTTGTTTTGCTTCATTCTCATCAGTTCCTAAGCTATGAAAACGACCGGATAGTGGATGTTTGTATTGCCAATATACCTTTCCGGTTCGCTTATCTAATTTGCAATATAAATTGGGTATAGAGATTTTGTGAGATCGGGGTCTAGCAGCCATCAGCGATTATCCGTTGGAGTTTTGGGTTTGCGTTTATTGGGAGTTGCGGTTCTGCAAGCGTTCCTACAAAACGGGAATTTCGGTCAATCATCCAGTAGCGACCAACTTTTATAGCGGGTGGGGCCATCATTTTCCCTTGCGCGTATTTTTTCAGAACTCGCTCACTTGGTGCTAAGTCCCCAAATTCTTCTTTAGCCCAGTCCTGTAAAGTGATTAGTCGAGACATTTGTCCTCCTCTTAGCTGCTGAGGGAGTTTGTGACCGATATATCTGACATGATATTAAGCTCATGGCAGGTACATCTCTTGACTGGTCATAGAGATAAATTTAATGCTGAGAAATGCAGTATTGAATTTATCAATTTTTCTATTTCCTGCGTATGGCACGTAACTTCTTAATGTGTTCTGCCGTTTCGATCTCTTCTGCTATCCGATCTGCATCAGCTTTATTCACAGGTTCAAAGTCATGATTAAAGCGGAACATGCTGGCGATACATGTTCTGCCTTTTCGGATGTAGTGAACTTTGTTGTGGGTAGAACGCAGGATTTTGCAGGGAGTGCCGTGGTGGTCGACGTACCAGGTGTTAGGAAAAATGATTCTGAACATTTTTACACCTCAGTTGGACGATGTTGAAATTTGCTGCTTTGAGGCCATCACAATCCCCATTGTTTGTTCTTAAGTTCGATCTCCTCCTGGCAACTTGCACAAGTCCGACAACCCTGAACGACCAGGCGTCTTCGCTCATCTATCGGATCGCCACACTCACAACAATGAGTGGCAGATACAGTCTGGTAGTTCAGACGACGCATTTTTATTGCTGTATTGCGCTGTAATTCTTCGATTTCTGATGCTGAATCAATGATGTCTGCCATCTTCCATTAATCCCTGAATTGTTGGTTAATACGCTTGAGGGTGAATGCGAATAATAAAAAAGGAGCCTGTAGCTCCCTGATGATTTTGCTTTTCATGTTCACCGTTCCTTAAAGACGCCGTTTAACATGCCGATTGCCAGACTTAAGTGAGTCGGTGTGAATCCCATCAGCGTTACCGTTTCGCGGTGCTTCTTCAGTACGCTACGGCAAATGTCATCGACGTTTTTATCCGGAAACTGCTGTCTGGCTTTTTTGATTTCAGAATTAGCCTGACGGGCAATACTGCGAAGGGCGTTTTCTTGCTGAGGTGTCATTGAACAAGTCCCATGTCGGCAAGCATAAGCACACAGAATATGAAGCCCGCTGCCAGAAAAATGCATTCAGTGGTTGTCATACCTGGTCTCTCTCATCTGCTTCTGCTTTCGCCACCATCATTTCCAGCTTTTGTGAAAGGGATGTGGCTAACGTATGAAATTCTTCGTCTGTTTCTGCTGGTATTGGCACAAACCTGACTCCAATTTGAGCAAGGCTATGTGCCATCTCAATGCTCATTCTTAACTCAACAGGAGATGCTTTGTGCATACAGCCCCTCGTTTATTATTTATCTCCTCAGCCAGCCGCTGGGCTTTCAGTGGATTTTGGATAACAGAAAGGCTGGGAAATACCCAGCCTCGCTTTGTAACGGAGTAGACGAAAGTGATCGCACCTACCCGGATATTATCGTGAGGATGCTTCATCGCCATTGCTCCCCAAATACAAAACCAATTTCAGCCAGTGCCTCGTCCATTTTTTCGATGAACTCCGGCACCATCTCGTCAAAACTCGCCATGTAATTTTCATCCCGCTCAACCACGACATAATGCAGGCCTTCACGCTTCATTCGTGGGTCATAGTTGGCAAAGTACCAGGCATCTTTTCGCGTCACCCACATGCTGTACTGCACCTGGGCCATGTAAGCCGACTTTATGGCCTCGAAACCACCGAGCCGGAATTTCATGAAATCCCGGGAGGTAAACGGGCATTTCAGTTCAAGGCCGTTGCTGTCACTGCATAAACCATCGGGAGAGCAGGCGGTGCGCATACTTTCGTCGCGATAGATGATCGGGGATTCAGTAACATTCACGCCGGAAGTGAACTCAAAGAGGGCTCTGGCGTCGTTCTCGTACTGTTTTCCCCAGGCCAGCGCCTTAGCGTTAACTTCCGGAGCCACACCGGTGCAAACCTCGGCAAGCAGGGTGTGGAAGTAGGACATTTTCATGTCAGGCCATTTCTTTCCGGAGCGGGGTTTTGCTATCACATTGTGAACTTCTGAAGCGGTGATGACGCCGAGCCGTAATTTGTGCCATGCATCATCCCCCTGTTCGACAGCTCTCACGTCGATCCCGGTACGCTGCAGGATAATGTCCGGTGTCATGCTGCCACCTTCTGCTCAGTGGCTTTCTGTTTCAGGAATCCAAGAGCTTTCACTGCTTCGGCCTGTGTCAGTTCTGACGATGCGCGAATGTCGCGGCGAAATATCTGGGAACAGAGCGGCAATAAGTCGTCATCCCATGTTTTGTCCAGGGCAATCAGCAGAGTGTTAATCTCCTGCATGGTTTCATCGTTAACCGGAGTGATGTCGCGTTCCGCCTGACGTTCTGCAGTGTATGCGGTATTTTCGACAATGCGCTCGGCTTCATCCTTGTCATAGATACCAGCAAATCCGAAGGCGAGACGGGCACACTGAATCATGGCTTTATGCCGCAACATTCGTTTGGGATGCGACTGCCACGGTCCGGTGATTTCTCTGCCTTCGCGGGTTTTGAATGGTTCGCGGCGGCATTCATCCATCCATTCGGTAACGCAGATCGGATGATTACGGTCCTTGCGGTAAATCCGGCATGTACAGGATTCATTGTCCTGCTCAAAGTCCATGCCATCAAACTGCTGGTTTTCATTGATGATGCGGGACCAGCCATCAACGCCCACCACCGGAACGATGCCGTTCTGCTTATCAGGGAAGGCGTAAATTTCTTTCGTCCACGGATTAAGGCCGTACTGGTTGGCGACGATCAACAATGCGATGAACTGCGCATCGCTGGCATCACCTTTAAATGCCGTCTGGCGAAGAGTGGTGATCAGTTCCTGTGGGTCGACAGAATCCATGCCGACACGTTCAGCCAGCTTCCCTGCCAGCGTTGCGAGTGCTGTACTCATCCGTTTTATACCTCTGAATCAATATCAACCTGATGGTGAGCAATGGTTTCAACCATGTACCGGATGTGTTCTGCCATGCGCTCCTGAAACTCAACATCGTCATCAAACGCACGGGTAATGGCTTTTTTGCTGGCCCCGTGGCGTTGCAAATGATCGATACATAGCGATTCAAACAGGTGCTGGGGCAGGCCTTTTTCCATGTTGTCTGCCAGTTCTGCCTCTTTCTCTTCACAGGCGATCTGCTGGTAGTGACGCGCCCAGCTCTGAGCCTCAAGACGATCCTGAATGTAATAAGCGTTCATGGCTGAACTCCTGAAAATGGCTGTGAAAATATCGCCCGCGAAATGCCAGGCTGATTAGGAAAACAGGAAAGGGGATTAGTGATTCAGGCCGTTACCGCGTCCGTCGAGAAAAACTTCCACGAGCAAATCACGGGTATAAGTGCGCTCGATGCCGCGATGCAGATATAGCCGTCCGCGTAAATTAGCTGATGCAGTCCAGGTACCATCTTTGTGTTTGACCAGCATTCCTGGCATGACCGCACCTCGATTAACGGTCTGCGTTCCATAATGTTGATGAACCATAAAAACTCCTGCCCGTAAGCTGGGCTGCTGAACATATAGAGACTTCTGCGCGTATTCAGGCGGTGGATGGCCGCCGGTTGTCATAACTAAGCCGCCTCGTTGAAGCGACTGAGGTATGAGGTGTTGAGTTGATTTCAGCTGGTCACACCGACGTTCACGCGTCCGTTTCACCCCTCGCACTCCCCGGAGCCTGCCGAAATTCAAGCTGCGGATCTAAGCGGTCATCGCAACGGTGAATCAGGCGGTTGCCGTATCGTTGTGTTGTTGCGACATGGTAATAATAGCTATTGCTATTGGTGGTATCAATACTTATTGCTATTGATTGATGTGTTTTGATATTAACTGTTTGATAGCAAAAAGAATTAATTTTGTGACTTGCATCGCATAGCGATAACTGAAGGGAGGTTGTGGTGGTTTTTCGAACGGTTTGTGTGATGAGGGGAGGGGACAAAAGAAAACCCGGCACGGTGGCCGGGCTAGATCTTAAAGTATTTATCTTTTAGAGATGTAGATGCAAAATTTTTTGCCTTTGAAAATTTTTTGTCATCAGAAGAGCTTATGAACTCATCTTTTTTGTAGGGAACCGCTAATGCTGCATCACGTCTGCGAGGCAGCTTACTTACTTCCTCGCACTTTTTCATGATCAGTTATCCTTTAATAACCTATACAGTTTTGTAGGGGTACATCCTGAGGATATTGTTAAGTTCGTAGCACGCCTTTTCCGCCCACCATCGTATAAACGAAAACCAGTAGTAGACGAATTTTCTGCGTCAAAAACTATAGACAGTATAACGTCCCCAGACTTTTTTTGCCATTCATATGTGCCGTTAGTTGGTTTTGTCATCTGTAGACGCCAGTCAAGAACGCCATCACTTATAGCTGAGAGATCGTTTAGTACGTCTAGTACGGATTGATATCTTTCATTTGGATCTACATGAATGCATTTGTTTACTATTGTTATCAATTTTTTATGTATGTGGGAAGGATACTCTTTTAATGGATAGGAGCCATTAATTATCGACTCTCTGAGTTGTTCAATCGTTCTAAATGCAGATCTTTCTCTTTCAAAATTATCATATCCAACACACATTCTATATATGGTTAATCCTGCCTGATATATGTCATATGTGAAATTATAATCATTTGTTGATAAAGAAAAATATTCCGGTGGCACATGAAAATGATATCCAAACTCAGGCGCAGCTCTCGATTCCTCATTGACTAACTGAGACAATCCAAAGTCAGATAGCATGGCCTCATTTCTGTTTGATATCATGATGTTATTAGGTTTTATATCAAAATGCATAAGACCTTTTGAGTGTATATGATAAAGCCCACTTAAAAATTGAATAGAATACCGTATTATCTCCCTGCTCGTAAGATTAATCTTTTTTATTAATTGGTTTAGCGAACCATTATGATAAAATGGCATGGCTATATAGATATTGCTCTCACATTGAGCAGCATACTGAACTTGCACAATATTTGGATGTGCATGTTTATAGAGAAGCCTTGCTTCATTAAAGTAGTCGTCGTGGTTAGTGTTTTCTTTTTTTTCTATTTCTTTAATCACCAAGTCATGAGCTAGGTGTCTGTCATGAGCCAGATATACTTTTGAAAAACAACCCTGTTCTTCTAGATCACGAATCCATTCGAATGCTACATCAGCTCTTTTGTATGGAGTCAGCATCCCCTTACCTCCGCAGATAGTGCAGCCAAAACAGCTTCATTTGTTTCAGTTGTAAAACCAGAATTATCGATTCCATTTATATTACGGTGTGACTTCAATATTTCTTTATACTCGATCTCTGTTAGGTTCAATGATGACTTCATACCAGATTTTCTAATGGTGTAATATCTTCTTACATCACTGCTTGAAAATGCTTCTTGAATAACAGCTTCTATATAAAGGCGGTCAATGCTAAGATTATCAGAGTTTGATTCAGTAACGCGTATAGCAGCTAATTCAACATTATATAAATTAAGAATGTCGAGGATGTTATTTCGCACATACTTTAATTTTTCTGGTGTGTCTAAGGTCGAAGGTATTTTAATAACATCAACACATTTGAGTGCAGACTCATCAGTGCAATATACAACAAAAGATGTAACTTTGGGCGCCGCCCTAACACCTAGTATTCTCATTTTTTATATCCCATTTTAGAATCAGGCTGCGTTTCTGCAGCCTCTCTCATCACCCAAATGTCTAATCAGGCTATTATTGATTATCCATGTTTCCTGTATGTTTGCGGCATGCTCCCAATAACTTTCCCGAAGATAAACACCCGGTTCATCTCGTCTTTCTCGATTGGGTCCCACGGTGAGTAGCTCTTGTTATCAGAGATAACCAGCAGTTTATCCTTCATCATTTGCAGGCGCTTAACATGGGCTGTGTCGTCATACAGAAACGCATAGATACCATCACCGTCGAAAGATTTAACAGTGATATCAACGAACAGAAGATCACCTGGTTCGATCGTTCCTGACATGCTGTCACCGCGTACGTTAATGATGCGGATATTTTCTGCCTTCCTGCCATCGAACATGTGACGAGCATCGTCAAACGAGTACTCAACCGAGCGTAGAACTTCTACAAACTCACGGTTGATGACTCCCGGCCCGGCACTCACTTCTATATCAAGAACGTCAATCTTGAAGTATTTGGGATGGTTGGCAGCAGGCTTCCCTGATTGTTGACCGTCATTTCTCATCGGGCCTATGCCTGATGAGAGCCACTCTGTTCGAACACCCAATGCATTAGCTATTTCAACAATTTTTGTTGAGCCGCGTGCGTTGCCGCTTGTCAGTCTCCAGATTGTGGGTTGAGCTACGCCAGACGCCTTTGCAAGAGCGCCTTGAGACATTCCAGATTGTTCCATCGCTAGGTTTAAGCGATCAGCAAGAGTTTCTTTTTTCATAAGTTTTAATTTATACGCTTGCGTATTGATGGTCAAAACACGTTTTGCTATTGATTGGGTTAATACGCATTGCTATTATCCATTCATTGTAATACCAATAGGAATTGATAATGACAAATCAAACCATTCAACTCGCAATCAGTATTACAGGTAGCCAAAAACGACTGGCAGATCTATGCGGTGTAGCCCAGCCCACTGTTTGGCGTTGGCTACACGGTGGGGGAATTGATGCCCGCTATGTAATGAAAATTGTCTCAGCCACTGGTGGAAAGATTAAACCAGCAGATATTCGTCCCGACCTTGCACCATTGTTTAACGCGAGTAATTCTGCCGCCTAAACTGCGGCGTTAACTGATAAGGCAATGATTATGCAACCACTTACATACCAACAGACTAGCGGATTTAGCCCGACTGCGGTGATAAATCGTTCTCAAATAAAACAGGTGCCAGGCCACGAAAAAATCCGTGATGCCGTTCGCGCCTGGTCGGCTGCAGATAATCAGGATGTTGTTGCCGCACTCATTGTGAATGAGTATCGGGAGCAGGGCGGCGGCACCATCGATTTCCCTGATGATGTCAGCCGTGCACGCCAGAAGCTGTTCCGCCTCCTCGATAACAAATTCGATTCTGAAAAATACCGAAATAACGTGCGTGAACTGACCCCGGCAATTCTGGCGGTACTACCGCTGGAATATCGCGGCCACCTGGTTGAGCAGGATAGCTTCATGGCTCGGCTGGCTGAAATGGAAAAGGAACTCTGTGAGGCAAAGCAGGCGGTCATTCTCAACGCACCACGCCACCAGAAACTGAAGGAGATGAGTGAAGGCATTGTGTCGATGTTTCGAGTGGACCCGGATCTGGCTGGTCCATTGATGGCGATGGTCACCACCATGCTGGGGGCAATATGACAGGTTCAAAAATGGCGAAAGTCGGTCTGCGGGAACAGAACCGACTTTCAGGTGCAAATCGTAACACACTCATTGCGGGAGGAATTATGGCAAACACTGCTGAGATATTCAATTTTCCAGTGCCGGATGCGGCACAAAAGGAGCCGCGCGTGGCAGATCTCGATGATGGTTATACGCGCATTGCAAATGAGTTGCTGGAAGCTGTGATGCTGGCCGGATTAACACAGCACCAGCTTCTGGTCTTCCTGGCTGTCATGCGCAAAACATATGGCTTTAATAAAAAACTGGATTGGGTGAGCAACGAGCAACTGTCCGGATTGACCGGGATATTACCGCACAAGTGTTCTGCTGCAAAAAGTGTTCTGGTAAAGCGTGGGATTTTGATTCAGAGCGGGCGGAATATCGGTATTAATAATGTGGTCAGTGAATGGTCAACATTACCCGAATCAGGTAAGAAAAATAAAGTTTACCTGAAAGAGGTAAATTTACCTGAATCAGGTAAGAAAAGTTTACCCAAATCAGGTAAAGGCGTTTACCCGAATCAGGTAAACACAAAAGACAAACTAACAAAAGACAATATAAAACCTTTTTCGTCCGAGAATTCTGGCGAATCCTCTGACCAACCAGAAAACGATCTTCCTGTGGTGAAACCAGATGCTGCAATTCAGAGCGGCAGCAAGTGGGGGACAGCAGAAGACCTGACCGCCGCAGAGTGGATGTTTGACATGGTGAAGACCATCGCACCATCAGCCAGAAAACCGAATTTTGCAGGGTGGGCTAACGATATCCGCCTGATGCGTGAACGTGACGGACGTAACCACCGCGACATGTGCGTGCTTTTCCGCTGGGCATGCCAGGACAACTTCTGGTCCGGTAACGTGCTAAGTCCGGCCAAACTCCGCGACAAGTGGACCCAACTCGAAATCAACCGTAACAAGCAACAGGCAGGCATGATAGCCAGCAAACCAAAACTCGACCTGACAAACACTGACTGGATTTACGGGGTGGATTTATGAAAAACATCGCCGCACAGATGGTTAACTTTGACCGTGAGCAGATGCGCCGGATCGCCAACAACATGCCGGAACAGTACGACGAAAAGCCGCAGGTACAACAGGTAGCGCAGATCATCAATGGTGTGTTCAGCCAGTTACTGGCAACTTTCCCGGCGAGCCTGGCTAACCGTGACCAGAATGAACTGAACGAAATCCGCCGCCAGTGGGTGCTGGCTTTCCGGGAAAACGGGATCACCACAATGGAACAGGTTAACGCTGGAATGCGCGTAGCCCGTCGGCAGAATCGACCATTCCTGCCATCACCCGGGCAGTTTGTCGCCTGGTGCCGGGAAGAAGCATCCGTTACCGCCGGGCTGCCAAACGCCAGCGAGCTGGTTGATATGGTTTACGAGTATTGCCGGAAGCGCGGGCTGTATCCGGATGCAGAGTCTTATCCGTGGAAATCAAACGCGCACTACTGGCTGGTTACCAACCTGTATCAGAACATGCGGGCCAATGCGTTGACTGACGCGGAATTACGGCGCAAGGCTGCCGATGAACTGTCCTGTATGACCGCACGAATTAACCGTGGTGAGGCTATACCTGAACCAGTAAAACAACTTCCTGTCATGGGCGGTAGACCTCTAAATCGTGCACAGGCTCTGGCGAAGATCGCAGAAATCAAAGCTAAGTTTGGGCTGAAAGGAGCAAGGGTATGACGGGCAAAGAGGCAATTATTCATTACCTGGGGACTCATAAGAAATTCTGTGCGCAGGACGTTGCCGCGGTAACAGGCGCAACGGTAACCAGCATAAATCAGGCTGCGGCTAAAATGGCACGGGCAGGTCTTCTGGTTATCGAAGGTAAGGTCTGGCGAACGGTGTATTACCGGTTTGCTACCAGAGAAGAACGGGAAGGAAAGGTGAGCACGAATCTGATTTTTAAGGAGTGTCGCCAGAGTGCCGCGATGAAACGGGTATTGAGGGTATATAAAAGAACATCAATGGGTACACAATGATGAAACAGGTGAGTTGAGTTCAAACTGTAGTACAATTCTCTCCAGTTTGAACAGGAAAGAATATTCTATGAACCCTTATATTTATCTTGGTGGTGCAATACTTGCAGAGGTCATTGGTACAACCTTAATGAAGTTTTCAGAAGGTTTTACACGGTTATGGCCATCTGTTGGTACAATTATTTGTTATTGTGCATCATTCTGGTTATTAGCTCAGACGCTGGCTTATATTCCTACAGGGATTGCTTATGCTATCTGGTCAGGAGTCGGTATTGTCCTGATTAGCTTACTGTCATGGGGATTTTTCGGCCAACGGCTGGACCTGCCAGCCATTATAGGCATGATGTTGATTTGTGCCGGTGTGTTGGTTATTAATTTATTGTCACGAAGCACACCACATTAAAATAATTTGTTTCTAAACGACTAAAATATGGAGGCTCTTATATTTATATGAGCCTCGTTTTATGCTTTTTGTTAATGTCTTTATTTTTTATGTATTCTTTTGTGCTTTCAAGATTATGGCGTAAGAAAATTGCAATACGATTATTGTTGTATATTCAAGATAATGTGACCTTAATTGTCTTTTTAAATAAAAATTAAACAAAAATTATATCCCACCACTAAGGTTTATAAAAGCATACGTTAGCAGGTGTCACCATGAAAAAAGCCATAGCATATATGCGATTTTCATCACCAGGTCAGATGTCTGGTGACTCATTAAACCGACAGAGAAGACTTATTGCTGAATGGTTAAAGGTAAATAGTGATTATTATCTTGATACCATAACATATGAAGATTTAGGATTAAGTGCATTCAAAGGAAAGCATGCACAATCAGGAGCTTTTTCGGAATTTTTAGATGCTATAGAGCATGGTTATATATTGCCAGGAACTACATTGTTAGTTGAAAGTCTGGACAGACTTTCAAGAGAAAAAGTCGGTGAAGCGATTGAACGTCTGAAATTGATTTTGAATCACGGTATTGATGTTATAACTCTTTGCGACAATACAGTCTATAATATTGACTCTTTGAATGAGCCATATTCATTAATAAAAGCCATACTTATAGCACAAAGGGCAAATGAAGAAAGCGAGATAAAGTCAAGTCGGGTTAAATTATCATGGAAGAAAAAACGGCAGGATGCACTGGAATCAGGTACGATTATGACGGCGTCTTGTCCGAGATGGCTCTCCTTAGATGACAAAAGAACGGCTTTTGTTCCAGACCCCGACAGGGTGAAAACTATTGAGCTAATTTTTAAACTCAGGATGGAAAGGCGCTCATTGAATGCAATAGCCAAGTATTTAAATGATCATGCTGTAAAGAATTTCTCAGGAAAAGAAAGTGCATGGGGACCTTCTGTAATTGAAAAATTATTAGCGAATAAAGCTCTGATAGGTATATGCGTACCTTCATATCGTGCAAGAGGGAAAGGGATAAGTGAAATCGCTGGCTATTATCCCAGAGTCATATCAGATGATTTGTTTTACGCTGTACAGGAAATTCGGTTGGCACCTTTTGGTATTAGCAATAGTAGCAAGAATCCTATGCTAATAAATCTACTTCGAACAGTTATGAAGTGTGAGGCTTGTGGTAATACCATGATTGTTCATGCGGTATCTGGAAGTTTGCATGGCTATTATGTTTGTCCGATGAGAAGATTACATCGATGTGACAGGCCATCAATAAAAAGAGATTTGGTTGATTATAATATCATTAATGAATTGCTTTTTAATTGTAGCAAAATTCAACCAGTTGAAAACAAGAAAGATGCTAATGAAACTTTAGAGTTAAAAATTATTGAGCTTCAGATGAAAATTAATAATTTAATCGTTGCATTGTCTGTCGCGCCTGAAGTTACCGCTATAGCAGAGAAAATAAGACTATTTGATAAGGAATTAAGAAGGGCTTCGGTATCATTGAAAACTTTGAAGAGTAAAGGTGTAAATTCATTCAGTGATTTTTATGCTATTGACTTAACCAGTAAAAATGGACGAGAGTTATGCCGTACACTTGCCTATAAAACATTCGAAAAAATCATAATTAATACGGATAATAAAACCTGTGATATCTATTTTATGAATGGCATTGTTTTTAAACACTATCCTTTAATGAAAGTAATATCCGCCCAGCAGGCGATAAGTGCTCTCAAATATATGGTTGATGGTGAGATTTATTTCTAAATAATGATCTCGGATTTTAAGTTATGCTATGGTGATAAAGTGCAAGACAGAATTAATTATCTTTGACGAAACTTAATGGGTAATTACTTTGTTTGCTCCCACAAGCGAGTTTTGTACGGCTGTATTGGGGTAGTAAATGAGCTATACAATCTTAATCATTTGTTAGGTGAGAACTCTTGGTCGCAGATTCAAATACTGAAAATACGTGACAAATTATTATGAGCAAAATGGTGTATGTCACGTATTTTGAATGGTAGGTTAAAAAATAACACCGACTTTCGTAGGTATTACTAATAATAAAGCAGAGTTTTTAGATAGTATCAATGTGCTTTGTGTATATTGTGGCAAATAATTGGGTTGGGGGTACAATTGTGATTGCTTTTGCATAAACATTGCGCCTTTATGCATAATGAGATAAAGGAATATCAAATAAAATAACGATAGGTCATAACAAAGAGGTTTTTATGAAAACACTTATCGTTTCAACTGTATTGGCATTCATAACATTTTCTGCGCAGGCTGCAGCATTTCAGGTCACTAGTAATGAAATAAAAACAGGAGAGCAACTTACAACGTCTCATGTCTTTTCTGGATTTGGGTGTGAAGGTGGTAATACATCGCCCTCATTAACCTGGTCTGGTGTTCCTGAAGGTACCAAAAGCTTTGCCGTAACTGTATATGATCCAGATGCACCTACAGGCAGTGGTTGGTGGCATTGGACTGTTGTTAATATTCCAGCAACAATAACATATTTGCCCGTTGATGCAGGGAGACGTGATGGAACAAAACTGCCGACTGGTGCTGTTCAAGGCCGAAATGATTTTGGCTATGCTGGGTTTGGTGGCGCATGTCCTCCTAAAGGAGATAAACCACATCATTACCAGTTTAAAGTATGGGCTCTAAAAACTGAAAAGATTCCTGTAGATTCTAACTCCAGCGGAGCGTTAGTTGGTTATATGCTTAATGCTAATAAAATCGCAACCGCTGAGATAACACCAGTTTATGAGATAAAGTAGGGTGAGAGTATGCTGGCAAGAGGTAAGACTAACTTAAAGATCGAAGAAATACGGATGCATAAACATCATGAGATTCATAGGGTTAAGCCTCTTATGCCAGCTTTGTGTCGTATCCGTCAGGGAAAGAAAGTTATCAATTGGGAGACGCATACTTTAACTGTTGATAATAATCAAATAATATTATTTCCTTGTGGTTATGAATTTTATATTGAGAATTATCCTGAAGCAGGGCTTTATCTTGCAGAAATGCTTTACTTACCCATTGATTTAATTGAGAGTTTCCAAAAACTTTATACGGTAACTGATCAAATACGTAACAAAACAAGTTTCTTTTTACCTCAGAATCCTGAGTTAATATATTGTTGGGAGCAACTAAAAACATCTGTTTCCCGAGGCTTCTCAACTAAAATTCAGGAGCACTTAGCAATGGGCGTTCTACTTTCGTTAGGAGTGAATCATGTTAATCATTTACTTTTATCATATAGTAAACAATCATTGATAAGTCGTTGTTATAACCTGCTGCTATCCGAACCCGGCACAAAATGGACAGCAAACAAGGTTGCTCGATATCTCTACATTTCTGTTTCTACATTACATCGCCGTCTAGCAAGCGAGGGGGTAAGTTTCCAAAGTATACTGGACGATGTGAGGTTAAATAATGCGTTGTCTGCTATACAAACGACGGTAAAACCTATAAGCGAGATTGCCAGAGAAAATGGTTATAAGTGTCCTTCTCGTTTTACTGAAAGATTTCATAATCGTTTTAATATAACACCAAGAGAGATAAGAAAAGCTTCCAGAGAGTAAAAGTGTTTTAAGAAGGAGCAATTCTATCGATTTTGATTTTGGGAAATCAACACGGCATAATTATGTCACCGGAGCCTGAACAACTCCGGTGACTTCTGCGCTAAACGGGGACGTTTATGCGCACATACAATCCAAACTCTCTTCTCCCTTCACAGATGCAGAAATGCACCTGCAATTCTTTGCATCTAGCGTTTGACCTCTGCGGAGGTGAAGCGTGAACCTCTCACAAGACGGCATCAAATTACATCGCGGCAACTTCACCGCTATCGGTCGGCAGATCCAGCCTTATCTGGAGGAGGGCAAATGCTTTCGCATGGTGCTTAAACCGTGGCGTGAGAAACGCAGTCTTTCCCAGAATGCACTCAGCCACATGTGGTACAGCGAAATCAGTGAATACCTCATCAGCAGGGGTAAAACGTTCGCCACTCCAGCTTGGGTAAAAGATGCTCTCAAACACACATATCTCGGTTATGAAACCAAAGACCTGGTTGATGTCGTAACCGGTGATATCACCACTATCCAGTCGTTACGCCATACCTCCGATCTTGATACCGGAGAGATGTATGTCTTCCTGTGTAAGGTTGAAGCCTGGGCGGTGAATATTGGCTGCCACCTGACTATTCCGCAGAGCTGCGAGTTCCAGCTGCTCCGCGACAAGCAGGAGGCGTAATGGCTACACCGCTTATTCGTGTCATGAACGGACACATCTACAGAGTATCAAATCGTCGTAAGCGTAAGCCTGAGCTGAAGCCATCCGAAATACCAACACTGCTCGGATATACCGCTAGCCTGGTTGATAAAAAATGGTTGCGACTGGCAGCAAGGAGGAATCATGGCTGATTTGAGAAAAGCAGCGCGTGGTCGGGAATGCCAGGTAAGAATCCCTGGCGTATGTAATGGCAACCCTGAAACGTCTGTACTGGCACATATCCGGCTGACTGGATTGTGCGGCACCGGTACCAAACCGCCAGACCTGATTGCCACCATTGCATGTTCTGCCTGCCACGACGAAATCGACCGCCGCACACATTTTGTCGATGCTGCATATGCAAAAGAATGCGCGCTGGAAGGTATGGCGAGAACACAGGTTATCTGGCTGAAAGAGGGGGTTATTAAGGCGTGAATACCTACAGTATCACATTACCATGGCCTCCGAGCAATAATCGCTATTACCGCCATAATCGCGGGCGCACGCACGTCAGTGCAGAGGGGCAGGCATACCGCGATAACGTCGCCCGAATCATTAAAAACGCAATGCTGGATATCGGCCTGGCTATGCCTGTGAAAATCCGCATTGAGTGCCACATGCCGGATCGCCGTCGCCGTGACCTGGATAATCTGCAAAAAGCCGCTTTTGACGCACTCACTAAAGCAGGTTTCTGGCTGGATGATGCTCAGGTCGTTGATTACCGCGTTGTGAAGATGCCTGTTACCAAAGGTGGGAGGCTGGAACTGACCATCACCGAAATGGGGAATGAATGATGTTTGAGTTTAATATGGCAGAACTTCTTCGCCACCGCTGGGGGCGTCTGCGCTTATATCGTTTCCCCGGTTCTGTTTTGACCGATTACCGAATACTGAAGAATTACGCCAAAACCCTGACAGGAGCAGGAGTATGAAGTCAGAGATAACAATCAACTAATACTGTTTTGTTGATTTTTGCTTGTAATTGGCGTTCTGGTCTGATTTTTGTGGAGTAAGTTGATGCGTGATATTCAGATGGTTCTTGAGCGTTGGGGAGCGTGGGCGGCTAATAATCATGAAGATGTGACCTGGTCGTCCATTGCCGCCGGTTTTAAGGGATTAATTCCTTCAAAAGTAAAATCTCGCCCGCAATGTTGTGACGATGACGCGATGATCATTTGCGGGTGCATGGCCCGTCTGAAAAAGAACAACAGCGATTTGCACGATTTATTAGTAGATTATTATGTAGTCGGTATGACATTCATGTCACTGGCAGGTAAGCATTGCTGCTCTGATGGTTATATCGGGAAAAGGTTACAGAAGGCTGAGGGCATAATTGAAGGGATGTTAATGGCATTAGATATCCGGTTAGAGATGGATATCGTTGTTAATAACTCTAATTAATATGCCAATTGTTTACTAAAAATTATTAAAAATGGGGCGTTGCAACGCCCCCAAAAATAAAGGGTAATATATAACAGAAGGTTTATATAGTTAGAAGCAAGGTTGTGCTCCTAAAGGAAGTGGCTTGAGGGAGCCACTTATATGTTGGGGAGGCAAAGCCTCCCCAACATATCTTTTTCGTAATCAGATTAGAACTGGTAAACCAGACCTACAGCAACGATGTCATCAGTGCTTACACCGAGTGCTTTAGTGAAGTCATTTTTGTCAAGCAGGTTGATTTTGTAATCAACGAAAGTAGACATATTTTTGTTGAAGTAATAGGTTGCACCTACATCAACATATTTGACTAAGTCCTGATCGCCCCATACTCCAAGATCCTTACCTTTAGATTGCAGGTAAGCAACGGACGGACGCAGACCGAAATCGAACTGATATTGTGCAACAGCTTCGAAGTTTTGAGCTTTATTAGCAACGAAGTGATCAGCAAATACAGTCATATTCTGGGTTTCAGAATAGGTAGTGGCCAGGTAAATGTTGTTAGCGTCATATTTCAGACCTGCGGCCCAAACTTCTGCATTTTTACCGGAAGCAAATACTTCAGGAAGAACTTTCCCTGCATTAACTTGAGTGTCGGTACGATCAGATTTCGCATAAGTTGCACCGATACCGAACCCTTCGTATTCATAGGTAGCAGAGAAACCGAAGCCATCACCGTTACCTTCGGTGTAGTTATCGAAATCGCTACGATCGTTTTTGCCTTGGTACTGAGCAGCAAAGTTCAGACCATCAACCAGACCAAAGAAGTCGTTGTTACGATAGGTTGCAACACCAGTGGTGCGACCAGTCATGAACACATCTGTTTGGGTCCAGGTATCGCCACCGAATTCTGGCAGAACGTCAGTCCACGCACCGATGTCGTATGCTACACCGTAGTTACGGCCGTAATCGATTGAGCCGTAGTCACCGAATTTCAGGCCTGCAAATGCAAGACGGGTTTTGTCTTTGGAGGAACCTTGAGATTCAGCGCGGTTGCCTTTGAATTCATATTCCCACTGACCGAAACCAGTCAGCTGATCGTTGATTTGGGTTTCGCCTTTGAAGCCCAGACGAACATAAGTAGTATCACCATCATCTGCATCGTTAGAGGAAAAGTAGTGCTTGGCATTAACTTTCCCGTACAGATCCAGCTTGTTACTGTCTTTATTATAAATTTCAGCTGCCTGAGCAGACATCGCCATCAGTACTGATGCAGCTACAGCAGAAATTGCCACTGTTAATTTTTTCATCGTGAGCCCTTTTTTTTGAACTATTATTAAAAAATGATGTCACTGCGCGATAAATATTCATCTAATCAATGTGATTATTTCAAGATGTAAGTTTTAGTTTCTCATTTAATTTGTGAAGTAGATCTCTATTTTTATCTGAACTTTTTCTATCGAAACCTATTTATGGCTCTTATTTGAACAAAAATAAACCTATTAGCTAATTTATATTAATGGCTGTTATTTATGGTGGTTCTATAATTCGGTGGTTTAATTTAAATTAACTAAAAATAACGCCGGAAATTATTTATTGGTTATTTGTTGAGATTTTCTTATGTATTTGTGGTGGTGTTTTGAACACTCGGTAGCATTCTCATAAATATCATTCAGTGGTTTACGTACGTAAAAAATTGGTTATGCTGTTAAGAGTGGTTACTTCGTCACACAGCTTAAACCCGCCGTCGAGCTGGTTTTTCCATTTTTTGAGTCTCGATATTAGCTGATAACTCAATACCTGAGTTATTCACTGACTCCGAGTCTGTTACGTTTCTGCTTTTTTGCGATACGTTGTATTCCCTCAATTTACACCCGCTTTGTCTGCGAGGTGGGGTTATGAAATCCATGGATAAGTTAACAACGGGTGTCGCCTATGGCACCTCAGCAGGTAGTGCCGGTTACTGGTTTTTACAGCTGCTCGATAAAGTCACGCCCTCACAGTGGGCAGCAATAGGTGTGCTGGGTAGCCTGGTATTTGGCCTGCTGACGTACCTGACAAACCTTTATTTCAAGATTAAAGAAGATA
>ULVJ01020921.1_pt1 | contig 21891 bp, 17 predicted proteins | sample 1959361 | NCBI WGS metagenome assembly ULVJ01 (sample SAMEA4835784, study PRJEB28245) | human gut metagenome | biome: gut microbiome; material: fecal sample | place: Denmark | collected 2008
CGGAGTTTGAGTGTGGGAAGGAAGAGGGAATCAAAGCTGGAATCGAATTAGGTAAAGCGCAGGGCATTGAATTAGGCAAAGCACAGGGCATTGAATTGGGCAAAGCACAGGGCATTGAGCTGGGTAAAATCCAGGGTATCGCAGCCTTAATTCAGGCTTTCCGGGATCTGGGCGCTTCCAGGGAAGCTGCTCTTCTTTCTTTGAAAAAGCAGTTTTCCCTCTCTGAAGAGGAGGCTGAAAGGCAGCTGGAACAACTCTGGCCTATGGCATAGCAGGGCTGTTAAAGGAATATTCCTTCTACGTGGCCCGGGTCCGCGCCTACGCCTCTAAGATGGATATGAACACAGCGGTCAACCGGACAGTGGAGGCCTGAATCAGAAAACCAGGCCTAAATCAGAGCAGAAAAGGAATTTTCCGTTACCTTTTAATTGGAACAAGGAAAATTTCTTTTCTTCTCTATGCTGTCTCTCTTCAGATTTTGCAGCTTTTGGTGGGCTTTTGCCGGCCTTACATGTTAATTCTTGCAATCCGCCGCCACATTTGATACACTTGTATCAGACTGGCCGGGACACGGCCTGGCGCCGTCTGATGCAGGCGGCGCAATGAATACTCAGGAGGATATCACGATGCAGAATCCAGTTATTACCATTGAGATGGAAAGCGGGGACGTAATCAAGGCAGAGCTCTACCCGGAGATTGCCCCGAACACAGTAAATAACTTTATCAGCCTTGTAAAGAAGGGCTTCTATGACGGTCTTATTTTCCACCGCGTGATCCGCGGCTTTATGATCCAGGGCGGCTGCCCGGATGGAAATGGAACCGGCGGCCCGGGCTATTCCATCAAGGGAGAGTTTGCCCGCAACGGCTTTAAGAATGATTTAAAGCATACTCCAGGCGTGCTTTCCATGGCCAGAGCCATGCATCCAGATTCCGCAGGCTCTCAGTTCTTCATTATGCACGAGACTTCTCCGCACTTAGACGGCGAGTATGCGGCGTTTGGCCACGTGACAGAGGGCATGGATGTGGTCAATAAGATCGCTGAGTGCAGAACCGACTGGAGCGACCGCCCCATGAAGGCTCAGAAGATGAAGAAGGTGACAGTGGAGACCTTCGGAGAGGATTATCCAGAACCAGAAAAATGCTGATTGAAAGAGAGATAGAGGTAAACGGCTCTCTGTTTCAGGCAGTTATATCAGACGACAGACAGGCTCTCCAGGCCGCATACGCGGCAGGGAGAGCCGTTGTCGGCTTATGGCAGAGGAAAGCGGAAAAAGAGAGAGAAGAGGGCGGGGCGGCAGAAAGAAGTGAAACAGAGGAGATTCCCGATCTCTCCCCTGCTCTCTACGTGGTGGGGAGACTGGAGGACGCGGACGAAGAACTTCTGAAAAAGGCCGTGTGCCGCCGGTTTTCCATGCCCTGGACGATTACGGAGACAAAACGCCTTCTGATCCGGGAGTTTAAGGCCAGCGACGTGCTGCCTGACGAGGAGGAGGAATTTCGGACGCCAGAGCTTCTGTCCTCCTACATTGCCTGCCAGTACCGGTTTTATGAGAGCGGGCTGTGGGCGCTGATAGAGAAGGCCACAGGGAAGATTGTGGGAAAGGCGGGAATCACAGACGGAGAGCTGGGATATCATATTTACAAAGAATACAGAAGAAGAGGGCTGGCAGAGGAGGCGTGCCGGGCCATTATCCGGCGGGAAAAGGAAGAGGGCAGAACCTGTGTGAGACTGCAGGCCAGAGCGGACAATATGGCTTCCAGAAGACTGGCAGAAAAGCTGGGATTCGTACAGACTGAAGAGGAGATTTGCTCAATTGGTTCTTGTATTTTATATGTACTGAGTATATAATATATTGTATACAAAAAAATACAAAAATACAAAATTCAGCAGCAAGATACAGCCTGAGCTGAGAGGGAGGTCTATGATAAAGCATCTGGGACTGAAAGCTTACGGAAAGGTGAACCTGGGCCTTGACGTAGTGAGAAGAAGAAAGGACGGTTATCACGAAGTCAGGATGATTATGCAGACAGTAGGGATTTACGACCGGATTGACCTTATGAGACGGGAACAGCCGGGAATCGGGATTGAGACGAATCTCTACTATCTGCCTGACAATGAGAACAATCTGGCCTACAAGGCCGCCAGGCTTTTGATGGATGAGTTTGATATCAAAGAGGGCGTAAATATCCGCATTAAAAAGTTTATCCCTGTGGCGGCGGGGATGGCCGGCGGCAGTTCAGACGCGGCGGCAGTCCTCTTTGGAGTCAACAAGATGTTTTCCCTGGGTCTTTCCATGGAGGAACTGATGAAGCGCGGTGTAAGGCTGGGGGCCGACGTGCCCTACTGCCTTATGAGGGGAACCGCGCTTTCAGAGGGGATTGGAGAGATTCTGACGCCGCTTGATCCGGTGCCTCAGTGCCAGGTTCTGATTGCCAAGCCGTCTGTCAGCGTTTCCACAAAATTTGTTTATGAAAACCTGCATGTCAATCAGCTGCCAAAGACGGCTCATCCGGATATTGACCGCCTGATGCGGGCCATTGAGGACAGGGATCTCAGGGGACTGGCTGAAAATATGGGGAATATTTTGGAGACAGTGACGATTCCGGCCCATCCGGTGATTCAGGATATCAAGGACAAGATGATGGCCATGGGCGCGGTGGGAGCCATGATGAGCGGAAGCGGCCCTACGGTGTTCGGGCTTTTCATGAGTCCGGCCAGGGCGGAGGAGGCATACGAGGAAATGCGCTACGGCTCCGCTGCTTCTATGGCCAGACAGGTCTACCTGACTCGATTTTATAACAGAAACAAAGACGCAGACATAAGACAGGGGAATGAAAGAAATGGGAAATAATTTTCAGGTAAATATGAACGAGTATCTTCCGCTCAGAGACGTGGTTTTCAACACGCTGCGCCAGGCGATTTTAAAGGGGGAGCTGGCTCCTGGAGAGAGACTGATGGAGATTCAGCTGGCGGAGAAGCTGGGCGTCAGCCGCACGCCTATCCGGGAGGCAATCCGCAAGCTGGAGCTGGAGGGCCTGGTGCTTATGATTCCCAGAAAAGGGGCGGAGGTTGCCAGAATTTCTGAGAAGAGTATGCGGGACGTGCTGGAGGTACGCCGTTCTCTGGAGGAGCTGGCCATTGAGCTGGCCTGCGAGAGGATGACGGAAGAGGACTTTAAGGAGCTTGATCTGGCTCAGAACGCGTTCAAAAAGGCAGTGGCCGGGGGAACTGCCATGGAGATCGCGGAGACAGACGAGGCCTACCATGATATTATTTACAACAGTACAGGAAACACAAGGCTGGTGCAGATCTTGAACAATCTGCGGGAGCAGATGTACCGCTACCGCCTGGAATACATCAAGGACGAAGAAAAACGCCAGATTCTCTTGGCGGAGCACAGAAAGATCTACAAGGCTCTCTGTTCGCGCCATGTGGAGGAGGCCAAACAGGCCATGCGGGAACACATTGACAATCAGGAAATCACCGTACTGAAGAATATAAAGGAGCAGGAGAATGACTTTTAAGGAATTATACCTGTCAGGGCAGATTGAATTTGATGAAATTGACCGCTACATCAGCCGCTGGAACCGCTCTGACGACGAGAGAACCCTTGCAAAATATCTGGGACTGAACGCCGAGGAGGAGGACGTCTGGATTGACGACAGCGACGAGGCGCTGCAGGATCTGTTAGATTCCTATGAAAGGGTGAAGGGAACACCGGTTACCCTGGGAAGAACGGGAATTATTGTCAATAAGAACGGCTTTGGCGCCCTTCCCATTCAGCGGATTGGAAAGGAAGAGGCCGCTGTCCTTCTTAAAAAGGCCTATGGCGGCGGAATCAGATATTTCGACACGGCCAGGGCCTATTCAGACAGCGAGGAAAAGATTGGATATGCGCTGAAGGACGTGAGAAGCCATATTTATATTGCCACAAAGACTATGGCCTCCACGCCGGAGAAGTTCTGGGAGGATCTGGAGACCAGCCTGCGGCTTCTGCAGACGGATTACATAGACGTGTACCAGCTCCACAATCCGCCGGTCTGCCCGAAACCGGGAGATGAGACTGGGCTGTACGACGCCATGCTGGAGGCAAAGAAACAGGGAAAAATCCGGTTTATCGGCATTACTAACCACCGGATCGACGTGGCGGAGGAAGCGGTGGAGTCAGGTCTCTACGATACGCTTCAGTTCCCGTTCAACTACCTGTCTACCGAGAGGGAGAGGGCCCTGGCAGAGAAATGCCGGGAAAAGGATATGGGCTTCATCGCCATGAAGGGCCTTTCCGGCGGTCTGCTGACCAACTCAGCCGCCGTCTACGCCTATATGGACCAGTATGAGAACGTGCTCCCCATCTGGGGGATCCAGAAGGAGAGGGAGCTGGATGAATTTTTAAGCTATATTGACCAGCCTCCGGTTCTGGACGAGACGCTTCAGAAGGTGATAGATTCAGATATTGAGACTCTGGCAGGCGATTTCTGCCGCGGATGCGGCTACTGTATGCCCTGCCCGGTGGGAATTGAGATCAATAACTGCGCCAGAATGTCTCTGCTTCTGCGCCGTTCTCCGTCTGCCGGCCATCTGTCGCCGGAAGGCCAGGCCAAGATGAAGAAAATCGAGGACTGCCTCCACTGCGGAGCATGTAAGAGCAAATGTCCTTACGGCCTTGACACACCGAAGCTTTTAGAGGAAAACTATAAAGATTACATGGAAGTCCTGGCAGGGAAAGAAATGTAAGTAAATGAAAAAGAGAGGGGAAGAGTTCCTGCGGCTTTCAGCCGAACCGCAGGAACCCTTCCCCTCTTAGTTTATTCATGCCACATATCTGCGAATACGAAACATCCTGAAAACAAAATGTAAAACTTTTATAAATTCCTGTTTTCACATCTTGACAAGGTGACAGGGTGTCACTATAATAAGTGACAGCTTGTCACTAGAGCGGCAGGCGTTATGAGAAGATGATGTATGAAAGTATGAAAAGAGCAGGGGGAGCGTTATGCCGTCAGAGCGATTTTACCGTCTTTCCGAAGAAAAGAGGAAGATGATTTGTGAAGCGGCAATTAAAGAATTTGCCAGAGTAACGATTGATAAGGTTTCAATTAACCAGATTATTAAAAACGCCAACATTTCCAGAGGCAGTTTTTATACATATTTTGAGGACAAATGGGATGTGCTGGCCTATATTTTTGAGGACAGCCACCAGAAATTTGTGACTCTGATGAAACTTTCATTAGAAAATAACGAGGGAAATCTTTGGATGGCTTTTCAGGATGTGATGGAGGCGATGCTTTCATTTTGCTCAAAGAGGTCTAATTTTGAGTTACTGAAGAATATTATGGCTCATGTCAATTCTGACGACATGCTGAGCGGATTTTCCAAGAAGGGAGGAGGTTATCCAAGGCTTCCTGGCTGCGCAGAGCAGTGGGTATATGAACACATGGATGATAAAAATTTAAAGACAAAGAGCTTTGAAGAATTCCATTGCCTGTTCACATTGGGAATGTCCAGCGTAGGAATCGCCATCCGGGAGTTTTACGAGGGAACCTCGGAGGATGAGGTTAGGAAGTTATTTGCAGAGAGAATCGGGCTTCTGAAATACGGAGCCTTCCATGGCAGCGGCCCCTAGAGAGAAGCTGGCATAAACATGGCATATAATGAAGACAGAAAGTAAGTAAGGGAGAAGAACAACATGAAGAAAAAAAACATAATCATCACAGCTGCCGCTGTAGCTGTAGTAGCGGCTCTTGTTCTGCCGCGTTTCCTGAAACCAAAGGATTCGGTTAATTCAGCAGCAGCCCCTGTCGTTTCAGCAGAGCAGCCACAGATAGGAACCATTGAGATTTATACAGACCTGTCAGGCAGCATCGAGCCGTCAGAGATGGCTTCCATTATTCCGAAGGCCGGAGGAGAGGTCACAGAGGTCTATGTAAAGGCCGGCGACATGGTCACAGAGGGACAGCCTATCTGCCACATTGATACCAAGATGGTAGACACAGCGAAGAACAGCATGGAGACAGCCGCTGTCAACATGGAGAACGCCAACAAGGAGCTGGAGAGATCCAGAGTTCTCTTTGAGAGCGGAAATATGTCCCAGCAGGCCTTTGAGCAGGTTCAGAGCAGCGCCAGGATGGCTCAGCTCCAGTATGATTCCGCTAAGATCGCCTATGACAACCAGGTAGAGTTCAGTTCCATCACAGCGCCGATTTCCGGCAAGGTGGAAAGCGTCAGCGTGGAGGTTCACGACAACGTAGGCACCCAGAACATTATCTGCGTGATTTCCGGAGAGGGAGCAAAGCAGGTAAACTTTTCTGTAACAGAGCGTGTGGTTGCAGGACTTCATGTGGGCGACACAGTGATTATCAACAAAAACGGCACCGATTACGAGGGAACGATTTCTGAGGTCAGCACAAAGATTGACGACGCCACAGGCCTGTTTAACGTAAAGGCTTCCCTGGCAGGCGCAGACGCGTTAGCCACAAGCTCCAGAGTAAAGCTTACGGTTGTGTCTGAGAAGGCAGAGAACGTGCTGACAATCCCGACGGACGCAGTTTATTACTCCCAGAATAAGCCGAAGGTTTACACCTACGATAACGGAACGGTTCATGAGGTTCCCATCGAGACAGGCATCTTTGATTCAGAGAAAACAGAGGTAATATCCGGTCTTACAGAGAACGACATGGTTATCACGACATGGAGCTCAGAGCTTTATGAAGGCGCTCAGGTACAGCTTCCTTCTGAGGCCGCTTCTGAAGGCGGAGAGGCTCAGACAGGAGAGCAGGAAGAAGAGACTACCCAGACAGAGCAGGCAGCAGAGTAAGGAGGCGTACATATGGGTTTAACTAAATTTGTCCTGAAGCGTCCTGTCACTACGATCCTGTCAGTTATCTGTCTGATCGTATTTGGCTTATCCTCCGTTCTCTCCTCCAAGCTGGAGCTGATTCCGGAGATGGATATGCCCATGCTGATTGTGGCCACCACCTATGTGGGAGCCAGCCCGGAGGACGTCAGCGAACTGGTAACGAAGCCGATAGAGGACGAGATAGGAACCTTGAACGGCGTAAAGTCTGTCAACAGCTATTCCCAGGAGAACATCTCCATGATTATTCTGGAGTACCAGTACGGAACAGATATTGACGAGGCTTATGACGATTTAAAGAAAAAGATGGATTTAATGGGCTCCACACTGCCGGAGGATGCAGACGATCCGGCCATTGTGGAGATGAACATCAACGATATGGCCACCATGACTCTGGCGGTCAACGACGATACGGCGGAGAACCTTTACAACTACGTGGACGAGACCATTGCCCCGGAGTTTGAGAAGATTTCTTCCGTTGCCAGCGTAGACGTCAGCGGAGGCCAGGAGCAGTACATCAAGGTTGAGCTGATTCCTGAGAAGCTTGACCAGTATCACTTATCCATGAGCCAGGTGGCTCAGGCAGTGGGAAGCGCAGACTTCTCTCTTCCAGCTGGAAGCGCGATTGTAGGAAGCCAGAAATTATCCGTATCAGCAGGCGTCAGCTATGATACGATGGAGAGCTTAAAAACCATTCCGATTACTGTGGGAAGCGGCGATATCATTCATCTGGAGGACATCGCAGACGTACACACAAACCTGGAGGATCCCATTGGTATCGGACGTTACAACGGCAGAGACACCATGACGCTGGCTATTAAAAAGCAGCAGGAGTCTTCAGCCGGAGAGGTATCAAAAGCAGTAAATAAGACCATTGAGCGTCTGGAACGAAGTAATCCAAACCTGGACATCGTTGTAGTTGATGACAGCAGCGACAGTATTAACGCTTCTTTAAAGAGCGTAATGGAGACCATGGTAATGGCGGTTATCATTTCCATGATCATCCTGTGGCTGTTCTTCGGAGACATCAAGGCGTCCCTGATTGTAGGAACGTCCATCCCGATTTCCATTCTAGCGGCGTTAATCCTGATGAGAGCCATGGGCTTCTCCCTGAACGTTATCACCCTGGGCAGCCTTGTTCTGGGCGTCGGAATGATGGTCGATAACTCGATTAACGTGCTGGAGAGCTGTTTCAGAGCGAAAGAAAAGATAGGAAATACAGCTACATCCTTCCGGGATGCAGCCTTAGAGGGAACAAGAATCATGATCGCCTCTATCCTGGGCGGTACGGCGACCACCTGCGTTGTATTCCTTCCTCTGGCTCTGATTCAGGGCCTGTCCGGACAGATGTTTAAACCGCTTGGATTTACGATCGTATTCTGTATGATCGCCTCCTTTATCTCCGCTATCTCTATTGTGCCGCTGTGCTACACCATGTACCGGCCGGCAGAGAGGGAGAAAGCTCCGCTGTCAGGCGTAGTAAAGGTGATGCAGGATCAGTACCGCTCTCTGATCCGGTTCCTGCTTCCGAAGAAGAAAACCGTTATGTTCACCAGCGTGGCTCTTCTGATTGTTTCCTTCCTGCTGGCAGGCCATATCAAGATGGAGCTGATGCCGGAGACAGACGACGGTACAATTCAGGTTACTATGGAGCTTCGTCCAGGTATCACCATTGACAAGGTGGATCAGCTGGTAAGAGACGCAGAGGCATACGTATCTGCGGACGAGGATGTGGAGGATTACATTCTGTCTTACGGAGCCAGCGGACTGAGCATTTCCGGCGGCGGTTCCGCGACTCTGACCGCATACTTAAAAGACGACAGAAAGCGTTCCACCGACGAGGTTATCAAGGAGTGGAAGCCGGTTCTCACTTCCTACCAGGAGATGAACGTAACCGTCGATTCCGCAAGCTCCAGTTCCATGTCCTCAGGCAGCACTGACGGAGTGGAGTACCTTCTCAAGGGAACCCAGTACGATGAGCTTAAAAATATTTCTGACCAGATTGTAAACGACTTAAAGGAAAGACCAGAGCTGACCAAGATTCACTCCTCTCTGGAGAACTCAGCTCCGGTTATTCAGATTGACATTGATCCGGTAAAAGCATCAGCGGAAGGTATGGTTCCTGCTCAGGTGGCTCAGAGTGTATACATGATGATCAGCGGAAATGAAGCAGCTGACCTGGAGCAGAACGGAGAGGAAATCAGCATTAAAATCGAGTACCCGGACGGCTGGTATGAGACAGTAGATCAGGTAAAGGGAATCACCATTACTGGTTCACAGGGCAATTCTATCGCTCTGGCTGACATTGCAGATATCTACTTTAAAGACAGCCCACAGAGTATTACGAGAAAAGATAAGGAATATCAGGTAACCATCACAGGTGATTTTGTCAATGGTACAAACGAGGACGAGATGGATGCTCTGGAGACAAAGATTTATGATGAGACAGTTGCTCCGAGACTGACAGAGAATGTAACCAGAGCGCAGAATGCACAGGATGAAAGTATGGCAGAGGAGTTTGCTTCCCTGGGAAAAGCCATTGCAATGTCTATTTTCCTGATTTTTGTAGTAATGGCAGCTCAGTTTGAGTCTCCCAAGTTCTCCATCATGGTTATGACAACCATCCCGTTCAGCCTTATTGGCTCCTTTGGACTTTTATTCCTGGCAGACGCCAGCATCAGTATGGCCTCCCTGTTAGGATTCCTGATGCTGTTCGGAACTGTTGTAAACTCCGGTATTCTTTATGTAGACACGGCAAACCAGTACAGGGCGGAAATGGATCGCGATACAGCTTTGGTGGAGGCGGGAGCAACACGTCTGCGTCCAATCCTTATGACAACGCTGACAACCGTAGTATCTATGATTCCTATGGCCCTGGCTTACGGAGAAAGCGGAGAAACCATGCAGGGTCTGGCCCTTGTAAACGTAGGAGGCCTGATTGCCTCCACCATCCTGTCGCTGTTAATGCTTCCTATTTACTATACTCTGATGAACAGGAAGCCGAAGCAGGAACTGGACGTTGATTAAAAAGCAGATGATTACATATCATAGAACACCTGGAGGTGACAGAACCATGAAACGAAAACAGACAGCAGCCGCAGCGGCCGCCGTTCTCCTGGCTCTCTCCTCTCCCCTCCCGGCCCTGGCGGGGCCGTCTGGGGCAGACGGAGGAGCGGGCGAGGCGTATCTGGCCGAGCTTAACGACGGGACTCTCCAGTACAGCGAGCTGCCCGGATTAGTGGAGCGGTATAATGTAACCTATAAAAATACATATGCGCAGATTGCCGGACAGAGCCAGAGCCTGGAAGCAGCCAGACAGCTGGGAAAGGACGCCGACGAGGCCATGGAAAGCGCGCTGGATCTGAAAGAGGACGATATGGACGAATCTACCAGAGCGCTCTATGAATCCTATAAGGAGGCCGCCAAGGCCATGAGAAAGCAGGCCGCCGAGCTGTCTGACGAAGACTTGTCAGGCACAGCGGAGCGCTCGCTGAAAATGCTGAAAAACCAGCAGACCATGCTGGCCCAGAACCTGATGATCCAGTATCAGAAGGCGGCTTCCAAGAAAGACCTGTTAGCCAAGCAGGAGGAGTTAGCCAAAGCCGGCTACGACGCGGCGGCGGCCAGAGCAGGCCTTGGAATGGCTTCCTCTGAGGAAGTGCTTTCTGCGAACCAGAGCTGGCTTCAGGCTCAGAGCGCGGCGGTTCAGATGGACTCTGCAGTCAACAGCCTGAAACAGAATCTGTTAATTACCTGCGGCTGGAACGCTGACAGCGATCCGGAGATCGCGCCGCTTCCTGAAGTGGATACGGCAAGACTGGACAGCATGAATCTGGCGGCTGACACAGAGACGGCCGTTCAGGCGAACTATAACCTGATCAGTATGCGCCAGAACGGAGCCAGCGGTTCAGTGGAAAGAAATGCCCTGAAGAGGAACGTATCCCAGTCCCGCCAGAGCATCGCAGTCAATATGGAAGGCCTTTATGCAAAGACAGTGGCGGCCCGTCAGGCTTACGAGGGAGCTGAGGCCAATTTCCAGGCTGCTTTCCTCGATATGCAGGCAGCCGATCAGAAAAACGCCATGGGCATGATGAGCAAAATAGATTATCTCAGCGCCCAGGCCGCTTATCTGACAGCCAAGTCCGAGAGGGACGACGCCAAGGCGGATCTGTTTTCCAGCATACAGAACTATGACTGGGCGTTAAAGGGAATGACAGTTTCACAGAGTTAAATGGAGGGAAAACATGAAAAGACAGTATAAACAGGTTTTGCCGCTTCTGACAGCAGCAGCCCTCGCCTCTTTTTCTCCTATGCAGGCGCTGGCCGAAAACCCCCAGTTTGCCCACGATGAGGCTACCTGGGCAAGACTTCAGGACAATACCATGGAGTACGATGAGCTGAGTCTTCTGGTGGAGGAGTATAACCCTAACTACCAGAATGAACAGGCGTCCTACAATGATACAAAGAATGACGATGATGCAGCTGAGATCCGTAAGGATGCGAAAAACAGCGCTGACGATATGTATGATTCGGCAGAGGATTTGAGAGATCAGGCAGAAGACTTAAGCGACCAGGCCGACGATTTGAGCGACCAGGCAGAGGCGGCCAGGGAAGCTGGAAACGCGGCTCTGGCAGCCCAGCTTCAGGCAGGGGCGGCCAGCTACATGGCCGGCTATGCGCCTTTAATGTCAGCGGCGGCCATGACGCAGAACAGCGCCTTAAAATCCGATATTTCCGCAGACAGTTCCTACGTGGACAGCGATATGCGTAAGATTCAGCACATTAAAAATCAGAAGGGCATTGTAGTGTCCACCCAGAACCTGTTCAATTCCTATAACCAGCTGCGTGTTAACGCAGATTTGATTCAGAAAAATGTGGAAGTCATGGAGGCGGTGGCAAACGCTGCCCAGACACAGGCTTCCATTGGAATGGCTACCCAGGCGGACGTTTTGAAGGCTCAGAAGAATCTCCAGTCGATTAAATCAACTCAAACAGAGACGCTGTCAAGCCTTGAGACACTGCGCCAGAACCTGTGCATGATGACAGGCTGGAGCTACGATGCCCAGCCGGAGATCAAGGAGGTCCCGCAGGCAGATCTGGCGGCTATCGACCAGATTAACCTGGAAGCCGACCGCCAGAAGGCCCTGGAGAACAACTATGATCTTCAGTACAGCAAGAGAGCTTTAAACAACATGCAGGAGAATTCTACGGATAAGAAAAACCAGGAGCGGACTGTGAAGAATCTGGAGCAGAGCATCAGCGCTTCCATGACAAACCTGTACAACGATATCCAGCAGAAGAAGATTGCATGGCAGTTAGCTCAGGCGGAACTGGCTACAGAGCAGCAGTCCATGTCCGCAGTTGAGACAAAACGAGGTCTTGGAATGGTCAGCGACCTGGAATATCTCCAGGCCCAGTCTTCCTTCCTTGGAAAGCAGATTGCGGAGAGGACCGCAAACATGGCCCTGTTCCAGGCAGTTGAGACCTATAACTGGGCAGTGAACGGCTATCTGAGCCAGAAATAAAAAGAAAAAAATTAAGAGGAAGAAAAGAGGTTTTCCCAGCTCCACCAAAAGCTTAGTCGCGGGAAAACCTCTTTCTTCCTCTTTTATTTGTGCAGAAAGCCGCTAAAAAACATTTCTCTTCCTTTTTTGCGGTGTTCTGGTGTAGTTGCAGGAAAGACGTGTTCCTGCTCTCCTAAAACTGCAGGCCCTGCGATTGGCTGCGTTTTCTGCTCGGTTCGTGCATTCATAATCCGCCATTCGCGAAAACTCGCCTTACGGCTCAGACACTTCGCTCGGTGGCGGAAATTAGCATGAACCTCCCTGTAAAAGCCTCGCTGTGATCGCCCAGCCTGCAGTTTTTGTCTAAAAAAGGCCGAATTCCAGTGCTCCTACGCTGGCTGGGGAAAAAAGGAAGGCTTCCAGCAGATTTGCAGCTGGCTGGGGAAGAAAGGAAGAATTCCGGCAGACTTGCAGCTGAATGGGGAAGAAAGGAAGATTTCCGGTGACTTTCAGTGGAACAAGGAAATCTTCCTTTCTTCCCGTATCCCCCCTATTCTCTTATCCATCTCAAAAAGTAAAAATCCGGCTTGATTTTCACCTGTGATTCTGCGAGGGGCGTTCCAATGGATTCGTCAAAGACCAGGTTTCTCTCCTTGTGGAGTTCCTCAAACAGGCTTTCATCCAGCAGGCCGGACAGCTCTTCTTCTGATTCGGGCGGCATGACAGCGAAGGATTCGGAGGTAAAGCAGAGGGACGGGTAGAGAACGCACCACCAGTTATGGCCTTTTCCGCTCCCTAGAACGACACGGACCGCATCGTAAACGCCGCAGGGGAAGGTCAGGTCCCCGTAGACACGGGTAGGAAAATAAGCCTGTTCCAGGCGGATATCCGCTGTGCAGGAAAATCCCTGTTCTTTTATAAACGTATTGGCAGCCTGCTCCAGTTCGCTTTCATGGCCTTCTATGTAGCGCTGGATCTGTTCTTTGTCTGAACGGCTGGGGACGCTGCGGCGGATTTCATGCAGAAGCAGATCCCGCACCTGCAGTTTTAAGGCCTGATCCTCTGGAGCATCGCTGTCAGCCAGCACATGAAAACGCAGGACCTGGGGGGCCAGAGCCTCTGCTACCCGTTCTTCCTTCTCTCTGGTCCAGGCGGTGAAGCAGATGAGGGAGAGCGCCAGGCAGGACGCTGAAAGGGTGAGAAACAGCTGTTCTTTAAAGGAACAGCGGGAACGGATTTTTGCTACAGTGGAAAAAATTTTCATGATTACCTCCCAAAATGTCTGGCAGCTGCTGTTTTGATGTTCTAAGTATTGACAGGCGTGATATAATTTAAACAGTTTCCACAGAAGAAATAATTTGGGAACTGCCAATTCAGGAAGGATCAGAAAAGAGGAAAAAATAGATGAAGACAAAGGTGCTCGTTCTATTCGGCGGCCAGTCCTCAGAACACATTGTGTCCTGTATGTCAGCCGTCAATGTAATTAACCACATAGACAGAAACAGATACGAGGTGCTGATTATCGGCATTACAGAAGAGGGAAAATGGCTTTACACAGAGAGCGCAGAGGCGATTCAGAATGAGAGCTGGCGGCAGGGAACAGTGCAGGCCGTGCTTTCTCCGGACGCTACAGAGCAGTGCGTGCTCCTTTTAAAGGAAGAGGGAGTGGAGAAGTGTAAAGTGGACGTAGTGTTCCCGGTCCTTCACGGACTGTACGGGGAAGACGGAACCGTTCAGGGCCTCTTCGAGCTGGCGCGGATCCCCTATGTGGGCTGCGGCGTGCTGGCTTCCGCTGTTTCTATGGATAAACTGTATACAAAAATCATTGTGGACGATCTGGGCGTCCGCCAGGCGGACTATGTGCCGGTGATGCGCCGGGAATTGTCCTCCATGGAAGAGGTGGTAAAACGGGTGGAGGAAAAGTTCTCCTATCCTGTATTTATTAAACCGTCCAATGCCGGATCTTCCAGAGGCGTATCCAAGGCCTCCAGCAGAGAGGAGCTTGAGAAGGGCCTGAAAGAGGCCGCCAGACACGACAGGAAGATTCTGGTGGAGGAGATGATTGTGGGCCATGAAATCGAGTGCGCTGTGTTCGGCGGAGGAAATGGAGAAGTCATTGCCTCCGGCGTGGGAGAGATCCTGGCGGCCGCAGATTTCTATGATTTCGAGGCGAAATATTATAATGAAGAATCCAGAACCGTGGTAAATCCCGTGCTGCCAAACGGAGCCGCAGAGAAGGTCAGAGAGGCGGCGAAGAAGATTTTCCGGGCCGTGGACGGCTATGGACTTTCCAGAGTGGACTTTTTCGTGACAGAAGAGGGAGAGGCCGTATTTAATGAGATCAATACCCTTCCAGGCTTCACGGCCATCAGCATGTACCCCATGCTGTTCGAGGCGGAGGGCATTGAAAAGACAGAGCTTATCACACGCCTGATTGAAAACGGTCTGGCCCGGTACGAGGCCTAGGGGGCGGCGGCCCTCAGGGAGGAGAGAGAGATGGATAGAAATGCGCCGATTGGAGTTTTTGACTCCGGAGTGGGAGGTCTTACAGTCGCCAGAGAAATTATGCGGCAGATGCCGATGGAGCGTCTGGTGTACTTTGGAGACACAGCGAGAGTGCCCTATGGAACAAAATCCCAGGATACGGTCATCCGCTATTCCAGGCAGATTATTCGTTTCCTTCGGACAAAGGAAGTAAAGGCCATTGTCATTGCCTGCAACACGGCCACAGCCTGCGCTCTGGAGACCGTGGAACAGGATCTGGATATTCCGATTATCGGCGTGATCCATGCGGGAGCCAAGGCTGCTGTGGAAGCCACAAAAAACGGGAAAATTGGAATTATTGGAACAGAAGCTACAATCAGAAGCGGTGTGTACACGGAGCTGATGAAACAGATGAACCCTGACATCGAGGTGACGGGAAAACCGTGCCCTCTGTTTGTTCCGCTGGTGGAGGAGGGACTGCTCCACGACTCTGTGACAGACGAGATAGCGGGACGGTATCTGGCCGCCCTGAAGGAGAAATACATTGACACCCTGGTGATGGGCTGCACCCATTACCCGCTGCTCCGCTCCACGCTTGGCAGGCTGATGGGAGAGGACGTGACTCTTATCAATCCCGCCTACGAGACGGCCAGAGAGCTGCGAGGCCTGCTGAAGGAAAAGGGCCTGGACTGCAGCGAGACAGGAGAAGGAGAAAAATACCAGTTTTATGTCAGCGATATGGCGGAGCGCTTTAAGGATTTCGCCACATCCATTCTGCCGGGAGAGGTCAGAGAGACAAAAAAGATCAACATTGAAGAGTATTAGAAACAGGCTCAGAGATCAGCATAAAACAAGACAGACGCCCATTAGAAGAATGAGCGGGAGAAAAACAGAGGAGATACAGACATGACGAAAGACGTTCTGGTCAGCGTCCGGGGCATTCACACAACAGAGGCGGACGGGGAGACCGGAAATGTGGAGGTAATCACAGCCGGGACCTATTATTATAAAAATAATAAACACTATGTTATTTACGACGAGCTGGTGGAGGGATATGACAAGTCCATCCGCAGCACAATCAGGATTGGGGACGGAACCGTGGACGTGATTAAAAACGGCCCGGCGAAGGCGCACATGGTATTTGAGGAGAATAAGACCAATGTCAGCTGCTACGCCACTCCGTTTGGCCAGATGATGGTGGGCGTAAGCACCAATACCATCGAGGTGGAGGAAAATCCAGATCGGATTGCCGCAGTGGTGGATTATACTCTTGACATTAATTATGAGAAAATGACCAGCTGCCGGATTTCCATTGATATCCAGTCCAAGGAAACAGCAGATTTTCACCTTACTTCCAGCTAGGGATTTCTCGAAGCTGGAATACGCCAGAAAGGAGCACCTATGATAAAAAAGCAGAGAGAGGCCGCCGTAAGGCCGGGCGTCTACGAACTTGCGGTGAACGGTCTGTTTACCGCCCTGATTGCGGTGGGAGCGTTTATAAAAATCAGCATTCCAGTACAGCCCTTTCCCATGAATTTTACCCTGCAGTTTTTCTTCGTCCTTCTGGCGGGGCTTCTGCTGGGAGGAAAACAGGCGTTTTTCTGCGTCCTCACCTACCTGGCGGTAGGTCTGGCTGGGGTTCCGGTATTCGCGGCGGGAGGAGGACCGGCCTATCTGCTGCGCCCTACCTTCGGCTTCCTTCTGGGATTTGCAGCGGCCGCCTGGGTGACGGGGACTGTGTACGCCCGTCTCCGATCCAGGGGCTTTAAGATGAGATGGCTGTTTGCGGCGTCTCTCTGCGGCTTCACGGTTATGTACCTGTGCGGTATGTTTTATTTTTATTTTCTCAGCAATTATGTGATTCATATGCCGGTTTCCGCAGGCGTGGTATTTGTAAACTGCTTCCTTTTGACGGCTGCCGGAGACCTGTTCCTCTGCTTTCTGGCCAGTATGGCTGCGAAACGGCTGGGACCGGCCATGAGTTTTATGAGATAAGGATAGAGGGATATATAAAATATAGATATAAGATATGGTGAGCCAGCCCTATTATCTGCAGCCAGCAGGTAATGGGGCTTTTTGGTTGTGCAGAGAATAGCGTCAGTGTACAAAGGGCGTGTTGTCTCTTGTACACTGACGCTAGCGTGATATGAAATCAAAAATTTCAGTTTTTGAATTATTTTCCCCTCATGATACGTGTATAAGGTAGATAGAACGATTGATCAGCCAGGGGGGAGTAAGATTATGTATGAAATAGCAGTGTGCGGCGGCAGGAAGCAGGAACGAGACAAATTAATTGAGCGGATATGGGAGAGGAAATCAGAACTAGAACTCTGCATTTATGAATATAATTCAGGAGAAGAGCTATTAGAGGGTATGAGAGGGATTGTATTTTCGCTTATCTTTTTAGATATTGAGCTTCCTGGAATGAGAGGAGTAGAGGCAGCTGAGAAGCTTAGACGCAGGGATCCCAATATTCCTCTTGTTATTTATACGAGCCTGGAACGGCCTCCTTTTGAAATCTTTGAGCTGCAGCCGTTTCGTTATATGACAAAGCATCTTTCGCTTGTAAAAGCAGACGAATATATTCAGGCGGCTCTGATTCAGCTGACAGCGAATGGCAGAATTCCGTCGCTGACAGCCAGCGTTCACAGAGAACAGCTGATTGTTCGAGCCTGCCATATTATTTATATTGAAAAATACAAAAAAAGCACCAGGATTCATATGACGGAGGAAGCATGTCGTCTCTATGGACTGAAACGCGGGATAGATGGTCAATATCCGGACGTGCGCTGCCCTGAACGTCTGGAACATATCTGCAGCCGTCTGGAACCATACGGCTTCGCCTGCCCTCATGACAGCTATATTTTTAATTTTGAATATTTGATGAGATGTACGTCTAAGAGCCTGAAGCTGGAGGAAACAGTAGGAGAATTTCAGATAGCAAGAAGTAAATCAAAGCTTTTTCAGGAAAAAAAGGAAAAATTTTTCCGAGCCAGATTTTCTGTGTGATATACTTGTGCCAGAAGAACACTATCCGAATTTGGTAAATATATGCAAAAAATAGGAACTAAAACCGTATAATTTTGTCCAATGTGTTGAAAAAGAAATAAGCGAACCTAGAATAGAGCTTATAAGAACAACTGTGAACAGCTGAAATTCAGCCGAGTTCAGCCTGGCTGAAAGAAAACACATGGGAGGAAACGGTATGGGAAAAAGACGAAAACGGCAGACAGTAAAACAAATAGTAAGCTGGATATTAGTGGCTTCTTTGACAGCGCCCAGCACATCGGTTCTGGCAGCTGAGGCAGCAGAACAGGTGAAAAATGCGCCGCGCTATGTAGATTTTTCACGCCCTGCTCCGTTGAGCCTTCAGGAGGCAGGAATTTCCAGTCTGAATCAAAATGAGGATTCAGGAACAGGAAAAACGGAAGAAAAAGAGGCAGAAAAGCAGGAAAAGGAAGAGTCAGAGAAGAAACAGGATTCTTCAGGGGGACAGGATAAGGAACCTTCAGCAGATAAAGAAGAGTCTGAGAAGAAGCCAGAAGAATCAGATAAGCCCTCGGAAGATAAAGGAGAGTCTGGGGAGAAGCCAGAAGAATCGGATAAACCTTCGGCAGATAAAGAAGAGTCTGAGGAGAAGCCAGAAGAATCAGAGAATCCTTCAGAAGAACAGGAGGAAAAGCCGGAACTGCCGGAAGAATCAGAGGACTCTTCAGAGGGACAAGAGGACGAAACATTGGATCAGACGGAAGAGCCTCCCAAAGGAAGTGAAGAGGATTCAGAAGAATCAGAGGATCCAGAAGAGGAAGAATTTCCAGAAGAACCAGAAGAAGAGTCCGGGGAGAAACCGGCAGAGCCGTTAGAAGAATTTCCTCTGGAGGAGGAACTTCCTGTAGAAGAGGAGTTGCGCGCGCCGGAAGAGTTTTACGACGTCTTAGAAAGCGCGGAGCCAGACGGGGAGCTGGTTCAGTTTTCTGATTTTATGCGCACTTATCGAACAGGAGATGAAGAGTACACTACAGTTATCGGCGGTTATTCAGGTCTCTATGAAAAAGAAGATGGAACTATCGGCCAGACAGACGATACTTTGATTACTGTGAAGGAAAAAAGACGTCTTGAGAAGGAAGAGAAGGAGTCTGAGAAAACGGATGAGACAGACGTAGAACCTGAGACGGGTACGGAAGAATACGGGAAAGCGACAGGCTCGGACGCCGGGAAGCAGAATTCTGATATAGAGGAAGACTCGGCGGCAGAAGAGGGGTTTATGGATCACATGATATCTTCTTCTGATCTGGCCAACACCGCTGGAAAGCTGGAAATTCAGATTCCAAGCCGGCCTTCCTCATCCAGAGGCATTCGGCTGAAAAACGGGGAAGCAGAGATGGAACTGATCCCCAAGGGAGGAAACTTCCGAAAAAGTGTGGTGGAGGGAAACGCCGTCCGTTTTAATGAGGTGTATGAAAACGTCGATTATCAGTATACGATTATCGGCAATACGCTGAAGGAAGATATCATTTTGATGGAACCGTCAGAGCGGACTACATTTGTCTATGAGTTGGAAATACCCGGCATGACAGCAAAAAAAGAGGGAAATGCGGTTGCTGTTTACCAGAAGAATGAGGAAACGCCTGCTTTTGTGCTGGATGCTCCTTTTATGGAAGACGACGACGGAGAGAGAAGCGATGACCTGACGCTTCGCATATCGGGAAAGAAAGATCGGGTAACTGTGACGGTGGAAGCCGATAAAAAGTGGCTTCAGGACGAAGACAGAGAATACCCGGTGCGCATTGATCCCAGCTCCCTCGTTCCATCAAATGAGCTGATTCTATGCACGGTATCTGAGGGCAGGCCGTCGGCGCACTATGACTGGGGAAGTCCCTCCTATGTGGGGTATGTGGACAGTTCCATGAAGAACTGCCGCCAGTATCTGGCTGTAAATATGTTTGACGACGCTAATATGCAGGATATTTTAAATTCTGGCGCAGTCTGTACAGAAGCAGTGCTGGAACTTCACCAGGAGACGGATAACAGTCAGGGAAATACTGTGCTGGAGCTGGGATTTCCGGTGGAAGGGTGGAATGCTTATACTGTCACTTGGAATTCAAAGCCAGCTGTCAGTACTGAGCCAGGAAGACAGATCTTTGCAAACAGCGCAGGGGCGGGAAACACGGTATCCTTTGATTTTACTGAGGTGATGAATGCCTGGATTGCCAAAACAGAGCCGCAGGGCGGTTTCATGTTAAAGGCCCAAGTGGAAGCGGATGGGAGCACGCCTCCTGAGTACCGAATGAAGGCAGAGACGTTCTCCAACACCTATAATTCTTCTCAGGGACCGAAAATCACCCTGGTCTGGGAGGGAGAGCTTCAGCAGGAATCCATGGATCTGAACAATACCACGATTGACGTATCTCCGTCTATTGGAGAGACAGAGATAGGAGGCGTGACATCTTCCGGCGTCCTTACTCACGGGAGAACTCAGGAAGAAGCAGAAATTTCATGGGAATTAGTGGAAAAGGAAGGAGAAAATTCTGTTTCTGAGGGAATCTGCACAGCAGAAGGAAGCTTTATCTACCCAGACTTCACTTTGGCGGGACTGGAACATGACTATGAGGCAGGGAAGGTTTCCAACTGGCAGGCAGAAGAGGGCTGGCTTCTGGAGGATCTGGAGCTTGATACCATTTACTATGTGGAAGGAACAGCAGAAGGATATCCATTAAAAGAGGATGGAACGATAGATAAAGAAGCGGATTCTATTACGGTGACTCCGGAGCCCAGCGATGAATTCCTGCTCTATGAGGTACAGCAGCACGATCTGGTGAACCGGATTGCCAGACATTACGGAGTGAATCCCAATACGATTGCAAAAGACAACCATCTGTACAGAAATCAGCTGGCGGAGGCAGAGAGCATCCTGTTTATTCGAAATCCAGAGACAGCAGAGCCGTATTCTTATCAGGATAATTTGACTCCGTTGGAGGAACTTTTGCTGAAGAATCTGTTAGCAGGCGCGAATATCAACTGTGAACTGGGATTAGAGCCCATTAATTTTAATACAGGCAGCTTTTATATGACTCAGGAGGATTTCTCTATTCCGGAGCTGAACGGCGCGTTCGGTGTGACCAGAAGCTATAATTCTGCTCTCCCTGAGTATCACAATGAATTCGGTTATGGCTGGAGTTCAGAGCTTGGCGGTCATCTGTCGATTCTGCCGGACGGTACGATTCTGTACAAGAGAGACGACGGAAAAGGGATTCCATTTTATAAGAATGGAGACGTCTACGAGGCGCCGGAGGGATATGGGCAGACGCTGGAACCGATGGATTCGATAGAGCTGGATACAGCCACAGATTCAGACGCAGAGGAGATTGTCACAGCAGAAGATTTGGAGAAAGAAGCTGTGTCAAGAAAGCTGGAAGCCAGCCAGTTTATAGCCAAAACTCTGGTAACAGGACTTCCAAGAGCCAGCGATTCTGATGCAGAGGAAAAAGAACCTGAACAGAATCAGGAGCTGGACGCAGATTTGCGGGAGAAAAAGGGAGACGCCGCTCCTCCTGCCTGTGCCGGATGGAAGGTAACAGAGATGGATGGAACCGCCAGCGTTTTTGATTCTCAGGGCTTTCTCCAGTACCGGGAAGATAGGCAGGGACGGAGAACATCTTTCGTCTACAGCGAAGATTACGATCTGCTCCAGATCAAATCCCCAACTGGAAAGCTGCTGGACATTTCCATGGACGAAAAAGGAAGAATTACAGCAATTGAACTGCCGGATCATACCGGAGTAAGCTATGAATACGACGAGGACGGAAACCTGGTTCAGTACACGAACCAGGCTGGAGATACCCGCCGATATGAGTACGATGAAAATCATCGGATGACTGCCTGGTACGATGAAAACGGAACCTGCGTAACGCAGAACGTCTACGACAGTGAGAATCGTGTGATCCGACAGACCGACGGAAACGGTAATCAGGCAGAGCTTTCTTACATAGAAGGATGTACGTCTGTATGAAGTGCTATAATAAAGTTGTAACAGAAGTGGCTAATAAGAT
>ULVJ01020320.1_pt1 | contig 20624 bp, 14 predicted proteins | sample 1959361 | NCBI WGS metagenome assembly ULVJ01 (sample SAMEA4835784, study PRJEB28245) | human gut metagenome | biome: gut microbiome; material: fecal sample | place: Denmark | collected 2008
TTACGGTGATACGGACAAAGGAGAACCTGACTTTTTCGATCCCGAACACGAAAAGCTTGATCGTGAATTGACTATCGTAATCAATGGAGCACAGGAATCCTTTATCGCTACCAATTGGTATATTACGGCGGCGGCAACATTGTTAGGCGGTGTGCTTGCGTATTTTTTAAGCGGGCATGCACTGAAGCCTCTGCGTACTTTTACCGCTCGGGTGGAAAAGGTTCAACCTAACAATTTGACGGATATGAAGATAACCGAAGATGTTCCGCCTGAACTGAGACAGTTTGTCAAGTCGTTCAATCGGATGCTTGACCGTCTTGATGAGGGATTTACCGCTCAACGACAGTTCACGGGAAACGCCGCACACGAGTTGCGTACGCCGCTTTCGCTTATGCAGGCACAGCTTGAACTTTTTTCGGCAGAGCATCCCGAGGTATCGCCTGAAACGGCGGAGTTTCTCCGATTGTTGCGTGAGCAGACCGAACGAATGACACAAATGACAAAAACCCTGTTGGAAATGAGCGAGCTGCGGACAGTATCGTGTGCCGACCGCATAGAGATAGGTCCTATGGTAGAAGAGATTTTCACTGACCTTGCGCCCCTTGCAGAGAAGAACAATGTTACACTTGAAAGCACGGGCGATGCTGTTATGACAGGCAGTGACACGCTGATTTACCGTTTGTTATATAATCTGACCGAAAACGCTATACGCTACAACCGTTTTGACGGTACAGTGAATATTACCGTAACGCACAAAGACAATCAGCTTGTTATTACGGTTGCGGATACCGGCTACGGCATCCCCGAACAATACAGAGAAAGTATTTTTCAGCCCTTCTTTCGTGTGGATAAATCCCGAAGCAGAGAATACGGCGGAGTTGGATTGGGCCTTTCTTTGGTGTGGGAAATCGTTGCACTGCACAATGGTAAAGTTCGTGTGGAAGAGAGTTCGGAAAAGGGTACTGCTATAACAGTAAAGTTTCCGACAGATGTGATAAAAATTTAATATATTGCGATTTTTTCTTAGTTAATTGTTGAAATTGCCGTAGCTCTGTGCTATACTATAATTAATTAATCGATTAGTTATCAAAAGGAAGCGAATATTATGAGAACAACAGAGGAACAGCACAACGAGCGTAAGAGGGAAATAATGGAAAAATGCTTTGAATGCTATGCTGAAAATGGATTGACCGGTACGGGCATCAAGGCTTTGGCGGCAGCGTGCGGCTGTACAACGGGAAATCTGTATTCCTATTTCAACAGTGTTGATGAACTGATTATTGAATCAACTGCATACTGTATGGAAAAGGTCGAGGATGATTTTATGGAAAAAGCTCCCACCGACCCGAAGGATGTTGTTCGATTTGTGAAAGAGGTTCCGTATTGGACCGCAAAGAAGCACGGCAAGAAATATCGGCTGATGTACCAGGTCTATACCCATCCGAAATATATTGAGCACGGCAAGAAATTCTTTGAGGGGGTAAATGAGCGCTATACCGAGTATGCAAAGCGACTTGAGCCGAAAATCGGCATTCCGTACACGGTGATTACACCGCTCATTTTTATATTTGTCCGTGCCTGTGTACACTATGCTATGTTTGAGGATGAATATTATTTAAAAACCCAAATGGAGGTCTTAAAACAGGGTGTTGCCCTGTTTGCTGATAAATACCGTTCACAATATTTGAGAGGAGGCAATGACAAATGAAAAAACGAATATACTGTATTACTACCGCACTTTGTCTTGTGCTTTGCATTGTACTTTGCATTGCATTTGCTGCCGTATGCAGCAAGGCGGAAAATAGCAAAACCCTGTTGCCGGAGGTGCGAAACAACGGCACAGCAATCCAATGGAGAGATACCGCCGAAGAGGAATGGCACGATCTTGTAGCTCTTAACACGCTCAGAGGTACTGACGGAAAAAACGGCACTGACGGAAAGAACGGTCTTGACGGCAAAAACGGCAAGGACGGAATAAACGGCACTGACGGCAAAGACGGTGCTGACGGTAAAGACGGTACTGACGGAAAGAACGGTCTTGACGGCAAAAACGGTCTTAACGGAAAAGACGGTCTTGACGGTAAAAACGGTACTGACGGAAAAAACGGCATTGACGGCAAAGACGGTACTAACGGAAAAGATGGTGCTGACGGAAAAAACGGTCTTGACGGCAAAGACGGCACTGACGGAAAGAACGGTCTTGACGGTAAAAACGGCATTGACGGCAAAGACGGTACTAATGGAAAAGACGGTACTGACGGCAAAAACGGCATTGACGGCAAAGACGGCATTGACGGTAAAAACGGCGTTGACGGAAAAGACGGTGCTGACGGAATAAACGGTACTGACGGAAAAGACGGTACTGACGGCAAAAACATAGAGGTACAAAGAACAACAGAATATATACAGTGGCGCTATGAGGGAGAAGACTGGCAAAACCTTGTTGCCATTTCCGATATAAAAGGACCCACAGGGCAGAACGGTAAAGACGGAGCAAACGGAAAAACACCGGAGTTCCGTGTAAATGAAAACAATCTTCAATGGCGTTATGTCAACGATGAAATATGGTTAAATCTTTACGATCTTTCAAATTTGAAAGGTCTTGACGGAAAAGACGGAATCGACGGAAAGAACGGTGTCGATGGTCTTGACGGCAAAAACGGCGATACGCCGTTCATCGGTGAAAACGGCAACTGGTGGCTCGGAGTGACCGACATTGGCGTAAAAGCCGCAGGTGTTGACGGTGAAAAAGGCGACAAGGGAGATAAAGGAGATGCCGGAGAGAACGGTAAGGACGGAGCAAACGGAAAAACACCTGAGTTCCGTGTAAATGAAAATAACCTACAGTGGCGTTATGTCGGCGATGAAATGTGGCTTAACCTTTACGATCTTTCAATTTTGAAAGGTCTTGACGGCGCAGACGGTAAGGACGGTATAAACGGCAAAGACGGTGTTGACGGCAAAGACGGTGCTGATGGTAAGGACGGAACAAACGGACAAAACGGCGCTGACGGCAAAGACGGCAACACACCGTTCATCGGTGAAAACGGCAACTGGTGGATTGGAACGACCGATACGGGAGTGAAAGCCACAGGAGTTGACGGTGAAAAAGGCGACAAAGGAGACATCGGTGAAAAAGGCGAAAAGGGTGACAAAGGAGATAAAGGCGACAAAGGCGATGCCGGTCAGAACGGCAGCTGTTCGGGGTATTTTTACGGAGAGGCAAACGCTCCGAGGACAGTACTGAATAACAGTCGTGTCAATATTTCTGTCTACGAAAAAATAAACAAGGGCGGCTTGATTTCATCCTACAGAAATAATATTACACTCAAAAAAGGACATATTTACAATGTCTGCTTAAGCGGTTCTCTCGAAGTTGGTTCAAACGAATTTAACAACAGCGGCAATTACTCTATTCAGATGACAGACGGTTATGATGACGATCTGTGCAGGGAGCTTACACGAATAAAAAGAGACGGGGCAAAAATACCGTATACCAATGATCAACATTCCTTTAATTTCAACAGAATGTATGATGCGTCAAATAAAGACATTACATTGCAGTTGTGGTTTGAAAATTCGGCATACAATACTTATCTCGGTGGCTTCAGAGGTACTATTACAATAACTGCTCTTGATTAAATTTATATAACGGAGGTGGCGAAAAATGAAAAAGCGAATACTTAGTATCCTGCTGACTTTATGCATGACGCTCTGCCTTACGCCGATAAGCGTATTTGCCGAGGAGGTTGGAGCATGGGGCTCTGCTGCGATAAAGCTTGGCGCAGACGCATTGAATAAAACTGTAAACACAGAGATCGCACCGACTGTGTATTTCGGACAAAATCATGAAAATAATCCCGCTGCATGGCGTGTGATCGGCTATAACGGAAACGGCGTTGCAAGCGCACAGGGGGATATTACCCTGCTTGCGGCATATAATATGGGTTGGTCAAAGTTTGGCTCGAGTGCCGCTTATGCAGACAGCGATTTGAAAACCGCAATAGATGCGCTTGCAGAAAAGCTGACATCGAAAGAAACCGATGCAGTTCAAAAACAGACGCTTGCAAGCGGAAGTTACAACAGAGAAAATACCGACTGTGTATCTGGCACACAAGTGAATAACGCTGTATTCTGGCCGCTTTCCACAGCGGAAGCGTCTGCGGTAAATAATGATCTGCGAATTGCGGATAGAGAACATCAATATTGGGCATCAAGCTATTGGTGGTTGCGCTCCCCAGGCGCAAAGAATCGCGATGTTGCCTCTGTGGACGGTTTTGCTAATATCGACCATGATGGGATAGATATCAGCAATATATGGGGTGTTCGTCCCGCTTTTAAATTAAATCTGAACTCTGTCCTTTTTGCATCTGTCGCTGTGGGCGGAAAGCCCGACGGAGGGCTGACCCCGATTCCCGAATACAGCGGAAACGAGTGGAAATTGACACTTTTAGATAGTAGCCGCAGTTTTGCCGTAATGGAAAAAACTGCCTATGCCGCCCCCGACGATACCGTTACGCTGAATTACAAAGGGGCGACCACAGGGATAAATGAATATATCTCTGTCATCCTGGCGGATAACAACGGCGCACAGTATTACGGCAGAGTAGCACAGCCTACTGCCGAAAGCGGAACGGTTGAAATCAAAATCCCGTCTGACATTGCATCGGGCGACTATACCCTGAAGGTCTTCAATGAACAGTATAACGGTGATTATAATACCGATTACGCAAGTAATTTCACAGATATTGCGCTGACGATAGAAAATCGGCCTGAGCAGTTTACCCTCGCCTCGGGTGGCAGATACTATTTTGACCTTTCGGCAATGAATATTTCGGGAACGGTAAACAGCAATCTGCCGGACAGCACCCTGCATTATGTGCCTTTTACCTATGCAGGCACGGTCAACGCTTATAAGCTCACATCGGAAATGGCAACCACCGAGGAGTATGCTCAGAAGAATAAATATCCCCACAGCCTATTCATTGCGGACTATGCCGTAACGCATACGGTAAGCTGGGATGACCTGAATACCGCAGGTCTGATTTTCGGCAAAAATTATGCCAGCGGCGGCGTGGACTATACGCTGCGTGCGCCGTCTGTGGGAAGTGGTAATACAGGTTCAGGCGATTCAGAGCGCGGTACGCCCCAAAGCAATGAGTGGGACGCGGTGCTGGACAAGAACAGCGGCTACATCAAAAACTGGAATGGCATATATTCGTGGGGGCAGGACACAACAAGATACAGCTCGTCGTACCGTGCGTTTCGCGGGTACAATTCGGCCCGCTACTGGTTCGACAACCTTGCCACGCGCTCCTTCCTGGACGTCGGTTTCCGCCCTGTGCTTGAAATCCTGAACCCTGACACACTGAGCTCTGACGGACTGAAGGTCGTTACCCTTGACCTTGGCGGCGGAACGCTGGGTAATAGCTCCGAGGATATTCAAATCATCGTGAAAAACGGCAGTACATTTACCGCTCCCGCATCCGATGGTCTGACCCGCCCGGACGGAGATACCGATAATTATTTTATGTGGCTTGACGGCAATGGCAATTCCTACGAACCCGGCGGTAGTGTTCCTTCTGATGTGACGGAACTGACGGTGCAGTGGACAGCCCCGACCTACGCCGTAACCTTGAATACGAACGGCGGCACGATCAACAACGGCAATGTCACCGGATACACCTACGGCGTGGGTGCAACACTCCCGGCGGCGGACGATATGACCTATACAGGCCACACGTTCAAGGGCTGGTATGACAACGAAAATCTGACTGGCTCTCCTGTTACGGCAATCGGCGGTGCAGAAACAGGTAATAAAGAGTATTGGGCGAAGTGGGAAATCAATCAATATACCGTCACAGTCAAGCCCGAAAACGGCAAAGCGGATATTATCATAACGCAGGATTACGGCACACCGATTACCGCTCCGACCCTGACAAGAGAGGGTTATACCTTTAAGGGTTGGGATAAGGAAATCCCCGAAACCATGCCGGCGGAGAATATAACGGTTAAAGCACAATGGGAAATCAATCAGTACACAATAACCTTTGATACCAACGGCGGAAGTGAGATTGCACCAATTACACAGGATTACGGTACGGAAATTACCGCCCCTGACAATCCGACAAGAAAAGGTTATACCTTTAAGGGATGGGATAAGGAAATCCCCGAAACCATGCCGGCGGAGAATATGACGGTTAAAGCACAATGGGAAATCAATCAGTACACAATAGCCTTTGATACCAACGGCGGAAGTGAGATTGCACCAATTACACAGGATTACGGTACGGAAATTACCGCCCCTGACAATCCGACAAGAAAAGGTTATACCTTTAAGGGATGGGATAAGGAAATCCCCAAAACCATGCTGGCGGAGAATATAACGGTTAAAGCACAATGGGAAATCAATCAGTACACAATAACCTTTGATACAAACGGCGGAAGTGAGATTGCACCCATTACACAGGACTACGGCACAGAAATTACCGCCCCTGACAATCCTACAAGAAAAGGTTATACCTTTAAGGGTTGGGATAAGGAAATCCCCAAAGCCATGCCTGCCGAAAACATTACAATCACGGCACGGTGGAAAGATACCGAAAAGCCGACGGGCGAAATTATCATAGGCACAAATAAATGGAATGAATTCTTAAACGAGCTTACCTTTGGCATATTCTTTAAGGATACACAGGAGGTAACTATAAATGCCGTTGATAACAGCGGAGTTGTGTTTGTATCCTATTTGGTAACAGATAAGGAGCTTTCCGAGGCTGAACTGAACTCTCTTGTATTCCGTGCATATGAAGAACCGTTTTGCATAGACCCCAACGGAGAATATATTGTTTATGTAATGCTTGTTGATGAAAATATTAACATAACATACCTTCGATCCGACCGTATAACGCTTGATAATATTCAGCCTGTAATCAGCGGTATTGAGAACGGCAAGATCTATTGTGAGGCACAAACCGTTATTGTTGATGAGAAGTATGTTGATACCGTTACCGTAAACGGTACGGTGGTTACACTTGATGCAGACGGAGGTTTTGTTCTCCCACCGACAAACGGTGAGCAGAAGATAGTTGTCACCGACAAAGCGGGTAATAATGCAGAGATGACCGTAACAGTCAACAACGGTCATACCTTTGGCGAATGGGTATCTGACAATGACGGTAAGCATACCCGAAAATGTACCGTGGACGGATGCGATGCGTTTGAAACCGAAAATTGCTCAGGCGGCAATGCCACCTGTACCGAAAAGGCAGTATGTGATGTCTGCGGTAAAGCCTACGGAGAATTTGACGGAACAAACCACGAGGGCGGTGTACAGAAGTGGACGACAAGAACCGCTTTTAATCACGAACAAAAATGGAACTGCTGTGGCGCTGTGATTGTGGCAAGTGAAGCGCATGAGTGGAAAGACGGTGTGTGCCGAGAATGCGGATATGTATGTCTGCATAATGACGCAGATAAAGACCATATCTGCGATTATTGCAAAAAGACAATCTCTGAGCATGTAGATAAGGATAAAAACCATATCTGCGACTACTGCGAAAAGACAATCTCTGCTCAAGAAGGTGCGCCAACCGAAGAAATCAAAAAGGCTGACACCGTAACGGCTAAATTGCCTGATGATTCAAAGTCCCCTCAGACAGGCGACAACAGCAACCTTATTTTGTGGATTGCATTGCTGATTATCAGTGGCGGCGTTATGAAAGGAGTAACGGCATTCGGTAAGAGTAAAAAACATTCTGCTAAAATTAAAGATGAGTAATATTTTACGCTCTGTCATGGAAATATAGTGAATACGGCACAGTAGGTATAGAAACCGCTGTGCCGTATTTCTTTCAGAATGACTGCTTTTGAAAAACAGGCACTTTCTCGGTTATCATACGATAAGCAAAGACAAAGAATAAATGCAAAATCCGGAATTTAATGCCAATACTTCCGGAAATCGGCACACAAGTTTGTCAATAAGTTCGTATAGTTGCATTTGTTTTTATTTATGATACAATTAAAAGCAATAAACTTAACAGATTCTTATACAGATAAAATTGCGGTAAAATTCGGAAAATATGTCGATAGCCTTGCACGAAAAAGTAAAATTGTTTCAAATTGCTATTGCACTTTTGTGATTTTTTCTTATATCTCTTTTATAATAAATCAAAATGTGATACAATATGATTGATAATCTGAAAACGGAGTTGATTAAATGAATTTCATCAACAGAAATGAAATTGCAAACGGTGTTTACTTTACAAACGTTAAGGACAGCCGTTTTAAAACTATGAAAATCAGCGTGAATATTGTTGTTCCGCTTTCTGTCGAAACAGCGTCGGAGAATGCGCTTGTGGGCGGATTGCTTGTTCGTTCATGCAAAAAATATCCCGATTTTACTGTTCTCAGCAAAAAACTCAGCTCACTTTACGGTGCAGACCTCACTTCTTCGCTTTCAAAACACGGTGAAAGCCAGGTAATTAAAATTTCCGTATCAGGTCTTGATGACAGATATTCTCTTGATGATGTCAGCATTGCCAAAGAACTTTCGGAGCTTTTGTGCAGCGTAATTTTTGAGCCGAATGTCAAGAACAACGCTTTTATTGAAAGTGAACTTGAACAGGAACGCAGACAGTTGCTTGATGTGATTGATTCGGAATTCAACGAAAAGCGAATCTATGCAATGGGACAGCTTATAAAGCATATGTGCAAGGATGAGGTTTTCGGAATCAAGCGTTACGGTACAGCCGAAAAAATCAAGGCCGCAACTGCCGAATCACTCTGCAAGGCATGGCAGAATCTTCTCAAAACCGCAAAATTTGAGATTCTCTATATAGGCGACAGCCCTGCCGATAAGGCGAAGGAGGTTTTTGCGAAAGCCTTTGCAAATATCGAAAGAAATGTTGTGACTTCATCTACTGATGTTGTTAAGAATGTTTCAAAAGAAAAACATATTACAGAGGAAATGGAGCTCTCACAGTCAAAACTTGTCATGGGATTCAGAACACAGATTTCCGCAGGTGATGAAGAGGCGGTTGCCGAAAGACTTATGTGTGCTGTTCTCGGCGGTACTGCAAGCTCAAAACTCTTTAACAATGTTCGTGAAAAGCAGAGCCTTTGCTATTACTGCTCGTCCTCCTATGATTCAATCAAGGGTATAATGTACATCAACAGCGGTGTTGAGGGCGAAAATCTTGAAAAAGCCGAAAAAGCTATTCTCAAAGAAATTGAGGATATGAAGAACGGCGAAATTACAGATTTTGAAATTGAGGCAACAAAGCTTGCTGTTGTTAATTCATTCAAGTCAAGTAGCGACAGCGTAAGCGGTATTGAAAACTGGTACACAGGAAGAATCTTTAACGGCGACCTTGAAACTGTTGAAGAAGTTTCCGCTGAGGTTAATGCTGTTACAAAAGAGCAGATTGTAAATGCCGCAAACAAGCTCTTGCTCGATACGGTTTATGTTCTCAAAAATAAGTAAGGGAGGCGGACAGAATGAATATTACAGAAATAAAATCGGAAATTGCAGGCGACAGCTATTATAAAGTTGAACATCCATCGGGACTTACAATTTTTGTTTATCCAAAAGAGGGTTACACTTCTTCATATGCAATTTTCGGCACACGCTACGGCAGTATCAACACAAAGTTTTCCGTTAACGGCGGCGATATAATTACAGTTCCCGACGGTATCGCCCATTACCTTGAACACAAGCTTTTTGAAAGTGAAGAGGGCGATGCCTTTGTAAGATACGCGAAAACAGGTGCAAATGCAAACGCATATACAAGCTTTGAAAAAACCTGCTATCTTTTCTCATGTACGGACAAGTTTGATGAAAGTCTTGAAATTCTTCTTGATTTTGTTCAGGATCCCTACTTTACGGCTCAGACAGTTGCAAAGGAACAGGGCATTATCGGTCAGGAAATCAAAATGTATGACGACTCTCCCGATTGGCGAGTAATGTTCAATATGCTTGAGGGTATGTACCACAATCACCCTGTAAAAATTGATATTGCAGGTACGGTTGAAACAATTGCGGAAATTACGGCTGAAAAGCTTTATGAAGTTTACAATGTGTTCTACAACCTCAATAATATGGTTCTCTGTGTTGCGGGTAATGTAACGGTTGACGGTGTGCTTAAAGTTGCCGACAAAATGCTCAAGCCTTGTGAGAAAAAGGAAATCAAAAACTATTTTGAAACAGAGCCTTATGAAATCAAAGAACCTTATGTTGAGCAGACTTTCCCTGTTTCAATGCCTTTGTTCAATCTCGGCTTCAAAGAGAAAGCAGACAAGCCCCTTAACGAAAAGCAGCTTGCATGCACAGATATTCTTCTTTCGGCACTTGCATCAAACACGAGCATACTCTACAGAAATCTTATGGATTCAAACCTCATCAATTCAAGCTTTTCTTATGAACTCTTTGAAGGTCCGGGTTATTGCTCGGTAATCTTCGGCGGTGAATCAAGAGCGCCGAAACAGGCGGCTGAGATGATAAAACAGTATATCTCGGATATTAAGAAAAACGGTATTTATAAAGAGGACTTTGAAATTGCAAGAAAGTCTGTTTACGGTGATTCGGTTTCATCGCTCAACTCAGTAAGTGCAATTTCAAATTCAATCATCGACTACGCAATGCAGGGTAACGAAATTTTTGCCTACATTGATGCGGTTGCAAATGCAAAGCTTGAGGATATCAACGCAAGGCTTGCCGAGATGCTCGATGTTGACAACTGTACTTTGTCTGTTGTAAAACAGCCTGATGAGGTGTAATTATGCCGTATCATGTGCAGTTTCCCGGATTTGGCTGGGAATTTGATATTAACCCGATTGCATTTTCAATCGGTGATTACAAGGTCTATTGGTACGGAATAATCATCGCCTGCGGACTTTTGCTTGCCGTACTTTATGCGTGGAAAAGCGCTCCCCGTTACAAGGTTGACGGTTCAAAGCTTATCAACTGTGTTTTTGCGGGAATAATAACGGGAATTATCGGTGCAAGACTGTACTTCTGTTTCTTCAAATGGGATTATTACGGACAGAACCCGATTGAAATTCTCTATATCAACAACGGCGGACTTGCTATTTACGGCGGAATAATCGGTGCGTTGCTCGGCGGTCTGACTGTTGCCAAAATACAGAAAATGGAAATCATGCCTGTTCTTGACATTGCAATGGTCGGTTTCCTTATCGGACAGGGAATAGGCAGATGGGGCAATTTTATGAATCAGGAGGCATACGGCTCTCCTACGGATTTGCCCTGGAGAATGATGAGCGAGGGAACAGACAACATAGGAGTTCATCCGTGTTTTTTCTATGAATCAATGTGGTGTCTGCTCGGATTTGTACTTCTCCATTTCTACGGAAAATATAAGCAGAAATATTCGGGACAGATTTTCTTTATGTACCTTGTGTGGTACGGATTTGAAAGAACAGTTGTTGAAGGACTGAGAACAGACAGCCTTTATCTTCCGTTCCAAATTTTCGGAGCAGACATAAGGGTGTCACAGGTTCTTTCGACAGTAATTTTTATAACAGGTATTGTATTCTTAATTATAAACAGAAAAAAGGAGGATTCTTTCTATGCAGATTATCGACGGAAAAAAGGTATCGGCACAGGTAAAGGAAGAGGTAAAGAGGCAGACGCTTGAGTTAAAGGAAACTCACAAAATAACCCCCGGTCTTGCGGTAGTAATCGTAGGTGACGATCCGGCGTCAAGAGTATATGTAAACAACAAGAAAAAGGCTTGTGAATTTGTAGGCTTTAAGTCTGAGGAGTACGCACTTCCTGCCGAAACAACACAGGAAGAACTTTTAAACCTTGTTGAAACTCTCAACAATAAGAAGGATATCAACGGTATTCTTGTTCAGCTTCCGTTGCCGAAACACCTTGATGATAAGGCTGTTATTGAGGCAATCAGTCCGCTTAAAGATGTTGACGCATTCCATGCCGTAAATGTCGGCAAAATTATGCTCGGCGAGTATGATTTTCTTCCATGCACGCCTGCAGGCGTAATGGAGATGCTCCATTCCTACAACATTGAAGTAAGCGGTAAAAACTGCGTTGTAATCGGCAGAAGTAATATCGTAGGCAAGCCTATGGCAATGCTTTTGCTCCATGAAAACGGCACGGTAACAATCTGTCACAGCAGAACAAAGAATCTTGCTGAAATCTGTTCACAGGCAGATATACTCGTAGCCGCAGTCGGCAGACCGAAGTTTGTTACTGCCAATATGGTAAAAGAGGGTGCGGTTGTGATTGATGTCGGTATGGACAGGGATGAAAACGGCAAACTCTGCGGTGATGTTGATTTTGAAAATGTCAAGGATAAATGCTCGTTTATCACACCCGTGCCGGGCGGTGTAGGTCCTATGACAATTTCAACTCTTATGAAAAATACTCTCAAGGCTTGCAGAATACAGAATAATATTTGATATACTCAAAAAATATCGGGAAAATTGTTGACAGAAAGTTTTCTTTGTGGTATAGTATATAAGCCGCATATTGTGGGTTTTAAGTGATTCGTTCCACCTGCACATAGCGAGCCCAATGTAAAGGATGGTACTAAAATGTACGCAGTTATTCAGACAGGCGGCAAGCAGTACAAGGTAACTAACGATGAGGTTATCTTCATCGAGAAGCTTGACGCAGAAGCAAACGACACAGTAACATTTGATGTTGTGGCAGTCGGCACAGACGACGGCATCAAGGTCGGCACACCGCTCGTTGAGGGTGCTAAGGTTACAGGTGAAGTTGTAAAGAACGGTAAAGGCAAAAAAATCAGAGTTTGCACTTACAAGCCTAAGAAGGGCGAAAAGAGAGCAAAAGGTCACAGACAGCCTTACACACAGGTTAAGATTACTTCAATCGAAGCCTAAAAATGACTACGGTAACATTTTTTAAATCAGATGATATAATTTGCGGTTTTGAAATATCGGGGCACTCCGACTTTGCCGAAGAGGGCAGCGATATTGTATGTGCGGCAATCAGTTCTGCCGCATATATGACTGCAAACACTGTCACCGAGATTTTGCATATTAATGCACAGGTTACCGAGGATGACGGTCTTATGAAAGTAAGAATGTCACCGAATGACGCTTTAAAGGCTTGTGATATACTCTCAGGCTTAAAGCTTCACTTAACTGCTCTTTCGGAGCAATACAAAAATTTTATTAAAGTTAAATTTTCGGAGGTGTAAGGTAATGCTTAAAATAAACATTCAGTTATTCGCTCATAAAAAAGGTATGGGTTCTACAAAGAACGGCCGTGACAGTGAATCAAAGCGTCTTGGCGTTAAGCGTGCAGACGGTCAGAAGGTTCTCGCAGGCAACATCCTTGTAAAGCAGAGAGGCACACATATTCACCCTGGTGAAAATGTAGGCAAAGGCTCTGACGATACACTGTTCGCAAAGATTGACGGTGTTGTAAGATTTGAGCGTGTCGGCAAAGACAGAAAGCGTGCAAGCGTTTATCCTGTTGAGCAGTAATCTCAAAATTTATGAGGGTGGATTTTATATCCACCCTTATTTTTTACATTTCTGTTTATACTAATAACAAACAGGTCTGAGATTCTTTACATTTGTACTGATAATTAAACAGCAAAACTGTTACGGAGAAAAATATGTTTGTAGATACAGCGAAAATTAAAATAAAAGCAGGAGACGGCGGTGACGGTGCCGTTTCGTTTCACCGTGAAAAATATGTAGCGGCAGGCGGTCCCGACGGCGGTGACGGCGGCAGAGGCGGCAACATTGTTTTTGTTGCCGATTCCAACCTTTCAACACTTGCCGATTTCCGTTATAAAAGAAAATATGCCGCAAAAAAGGGCGAAAACGGCAGAGGCGGCAGATGCCGTGGTAAAAATGCCGAAGACCTTGTTATCCGTGTTCCTGTCGGAACTATTGTAAAAGAGGAGAACAGCGGAAGAATCCTTGCCGATGTTTCGGGTGATGAACCTTATATTGTTGCAAAAGGCGGTAAAGGCGGTTGGGGCAATCCACATTTTGCAACTCCTGTCCGTCAGGTTCCCCGTTTTGCAAAACCGGGACTTCCGGGTGAAGAGTTTGATGTTGTTCTTGAACTCAAGCTTCTTGCCGATGTAGGTCTTGTAGGTTTCCCGAATGTCGGAAAAAGTACCCTTGTTTCCGTAGTTTCACAGGCAAAGCCTGAGATTGCGAACTACCACTTCACAACAATCACTCCCGTTCTCGGAGTTGTGTCAATGGGCGAGGGATCATCATTTGTTATGGCTGATATCCCCGGACTTATCGAGGGTGCGTGGCAGGGTACAGGTCTTGGACATCAGTTCCTCCGCCATGTTGAGCGTTGCCGTATGCTCGTTCACATTGTCGATGTTTCGGGCAGTGAGGGCAGAGATCCAAAAGAGGATTTCATAACAATCAACAATGAGCTTGCAAAGTTCAATCCCGAGCTTGCAGAGCGTCCAATGGTTGTTGCAGGCAACAAGTGCGATATGGCAACCGATGAGCAAATTGCAGACTTCAAGAAGTTTGTCGAAGATCAAGGTTATGATTTCTTCCCGATTATGGCGGCAATCCGCTATGATGTTGATCCGCTCCTCAAAAAGATTCAGGAAATGCTTTCAAAACTTCCTCCAATCACTCACTATGAGGCAGAGCCTGCTCCGATTGTGACCGTTGATGATTTTGATGACCATTCTGTTATAATCAAGAATGTGAACGGAATCTATACAGTTGAGGCTGACTGGCTGTTGCAGGTTATGAAGGGTATCAATTTTGACGATTACGAAAGCCTTAACTATTTCCAGAAAGTTCTCATAAACGGCGGTGTAATTGACGCACTCCGAAAAAAAGGCTGTTCGGACGGTGACACGGTTTCAATTTATGAGCTTGAATTTGACTTTATGGATTAATATTGCGTGATACGGAGTTAATATGGAAAATACATCTGTTCATTCATTAGCCGATGAAATTTCTCCGCTTACACTTGCCTTTGTGGGTGACGGCGTCTATGACCTGCTTGTGCGTGAATACCTTGTTCGCAAGGCTAACCGCAGTGTCGGAGAACTCAATAAAATAAAGGTTTCGCTTGTAAACTGCAAAAGTCAGGCTGAATTTGCAAAAATTCTTATGCCGACTTTAACCGAAAAGGAGCTTGCTGTTTATAAGCGAGGCAGAAATGCCGCACCGAAATGTACTCCAAAAAACGGTTCTGTTGCCGATTATCACAGTGCAACGGGACTTGAAGCACTTTTCGGATACTTGCAGATTAATAAAGAATTTGACAGAATAAATCAGCTTTTTGAAATAATTATACATACTCGTTTCGGGGAGTGATTTTATGCAAATGAATTTAAAACCGAATTCCTGTCTTGCAAAGGCAGGAACACTATTTTTTGATTATCTTGTAATTTTCGCCGGAGCAGTTCTTTACGGCATATCGGTAGCAATGTTTACATCACCTAACAATGTTGCCCCGGGCGGACTTACGGGTGTTGCCACAATGCTAAACTATATGTTCTCGTTGCCGATAGGTATTATGATTTTTGTGATGAACATTCCGCTTTTCATCTGGGGATTTATCGAGAACGGAAAGGGCTTTCTTACAAGAACCCTTGTTGCAACGGCACTTGTTTCGGTTATGATTGATGTTCTTACACCGATTTTGCCTGCATACACGGGCGATACAATTCTTGCCGCAGGATTCGGCGGAGTGCTTAACGGTCTCGGACTCGGTCTTATCTTTTACCGAGGCGGTTCAACAGGCGGTACAGACATCATCGCACTGAATCTTCACAAGCATTTTCCGTTCATTTCAACGGGTACGATAATCCTTGTGTCCGATATTCTTGTGCTATTAATGGTGTTCTTTGTTTATCACAGCATTGAAAATGTACTCTATGCTTTGCTTGTAATTTTTATCAGCATAAAGGTAATTGATGCTGTAAGCTACGGTACTTCAAGAGGTAACGGCAAGCTTATGTTTGTAATTTCTGACAATTATGAAGAAGTAAGTGTCAATATTATGAAAAACCTAAAGAGAGGTGTAACATACCTCAACGGTGAGGGTGCATACAGCGGTAATGATAAGAAAGTTATTATGTGCGCAGTCCGTCCTCAAGAGGCTTACAAAATCACATCGGGAATAAAAAATGTTGATCCCAATGCCTTTATTATCGTAACGACGGCAGGCGCAATAAAGGGCAGAGGTTTTGTAAATATTGACAGCAACTGAAAATTATACAAAAATAACGGTGACATTTTCGTGTCACCGTTTTCGTTTGCTTTATTTTCTTTTGCTTCCGGGAGTTCTTTTAAGTCTGTTGCTGTCCTTGAAAACCCATATTCTCTGCATTTTGTAATTGACCGTCCACAACAAAAGATCGACAATCGCCTTTGTGAGTGTAACGGGAATCGGCAGGAACCAAAGTGCCGATACAATAAGTGAGCTTGCACACATTATGCAGAAAAACAGAATGAAAAATCTGAGTGCCTGTTTTGCTCCGTTATCCGTATTGCCGAAGATGACTTTTCTGTTGATGAGAAAATTAATTCCACCCGAAACAACTCGTGCCATAAGCGTTGCCAGCATAATGTTAAAGAACATATGCGACGGCAGAATATACGCAAATATCGTGAATAAAACAAGGTCGATTATCGTACAGCCGATTGATGCCGTCGCAAATCTCAACGGAGTTCTGTAGATAAGGTAGGTGTCCTTAATAAGTCGAAAATTGCTGCTGCAGTTTGAGCAATCGGCTATAATGTTCACAAAGTAAAACGGGACTCTCATGTCGGCACATTTTGTGAGAAAATTCATTTCAAAATCAAAACGACTGCCCTTTGTTTTCATCACCGTGTCATACAGAAATGCAGGAATACCTCGCAGTCCTGTTTGAGTGTCACTGCAACTTTTGCCCGTAATAACCTTGAAATATGCCGAGGACAGTCTGTTTCCGATTCGTATATTAATCGGCATTTTAGACTTTTTGTAATCTCTTTTGCCAAGAATCAGACTGCCGTTTCTAAGGTCAAGCATACGGCTGATTTTCATAACATCATTTGCAGTATGTTGTCCGTCAGCGTCACAGGTAATGTAGCCCGTGATATTATAAAGGTTATCGTGAGCGTATTTGATGCCTGCTTTAAGGCTTGCACCTTTGCCGTTGTTATTTTTCAGGTGAACAAGATGACAGCCAATACTTGTCAATTCGTTAAAATATTCCGATTTGGGATTAAGACCGTCATTGACAACAACAATATGCTCAGCTCCAAAATTCTGTAATTCATTGCAGAGGATGATTGTGTTTCTGTTTTCACAGTAAATAGGAATAATTATCGCGTGACTCATGCAGCTGTTCCTTTCATTTTAATATTTTTAGTATACAACAATTTTTCTTTTGTGACAATATTCAATTTTTTTCTATTGTAAACATCGTAACGATTTTTTGCTCAAAAACATAGTTTGTGTCATTATTGGCGTTTTAATAAAAAAATATGGCAAAAATGCCAAAAACTATTTAAAAATCATATCATTTATGTTATACTGTATCTCAAGTAAGTTAAAAACAGAAAGACGGTGAAATATGTTTAAAAAAATATCAGCAGGAATTCTTTCGGCTCTTATGATTACTGCCGTTGCAGTGTCGGGTACGGGCTGCTCACAAACTCAGCCGGCGTCAATTGACTACAAAACAGCCGACAAGGTGGCTGATGGTGCGATTCTTCAAGCATTTTGTTGGGATTTCAACACAATAAAGGAGTCAATGGGGGATATTGCCGCAGCAGGTTTTTCAGCTGTGCAGACATCTCCGATTAACGAGTGTCTTGAGGGCGAAGACGGCGGTATGGATCTTTACGGCAACGGAAAGTGGTACTATCACTATCAGCCGACTGATTTCAAAATCGGTAATTATCAGCTCGGTACTCGTGATGAATTTAAGGCAATGTGCGATGAGGCCCATAAGTATGGTATAAAGGTTATTGTCGATGTAATTGCAAACCACACTACTCCGGCAACCGATGAGGTAAGCAAAGATCTTATTGAGGCCGGCGGCGGAAGTCTTGAAACCCTTTATCACAAGGAGGGCAGAACGCCCCTTAATGATTTCGGCGACAGACTTGCCTGCACCACGCATGAGATGGGAGGACTTCCCGACATCAACACGGAAAGACCTTCGTTTCAAAAGTATTTCTTTAATTACATTAACGATTGTATTGCCTGCGGTGCCGACGGTTTCAGATATGACACGGCAAAGCATATCGGACTTTCCGATGATCCAAAAGAAGATGACGGCTTTAAAAATAACTTCTGGGAAAAAGCAACAAAAGAAGTTGATAACGCAGAAAATCTTTTTATCTACGGCGAAGTGCTTCAGGGCGACAATGACAGGCTTGCCGACTATATAAAGGAAATCGGCAGAACCACATCAAGCACCTACGGCAGTAAAATTCGTTCGGGAATTGCAAGCGGCAATATCGACACGGCGGTTGTGTCTGATTATTGGATTGGCAATGCAGACCCGAATATCGTAACATGGGTTGAATCCCACGATAACTACATCAATGACTGCACATACAACAATATCGACAGCGAACAGGTTGTCCTCGGTTGGGCAATAATCACGGCAAGAAAAGACGGAACACCGCTCTTCTTTGACCGTCCGTATAACAGTTCAATCGACAATTCATGGGGCATGAACCGAATCGGCACACAGGGTGACGATATGTACAAGGACAACCGTGTTTCCGCAGTGAATTTCTTCAGAACAGCAATGAAAGGTGAAGACGAAAATCTCGTTAATCCTAACCTTGACTCAACTGCTCTTATGATTGAAAGAGGTACAAAGGGAGCTGTAATTGTCAATACAAATGATGCTCTCAAGGTTGATTTTGAAACAAATCTTGCTGACGGAACATATGTTGACCGTGTTGACCGCAAAACCGAATATACTGTTAAAAACGGTAAGATTACCTGTGATACGGATATCCCTGAAAATTCAGTTGTAGTTCTCTACAATGAGGGATACACTGAATATGCAAGACCTGCAAGTGTTGGTGTTGACTCAAAAACAGAGTTTACATACAGCGATGATACATACGAGGTAACTCTCACCTGTTCAAACACAGATAATGCCACATATTCCCTTGACGGCGGAAAGGCTGTTTCGTACAAAGACGGTGACAAAGTAACAATCAAGCACGGTGACAGCGATGTTTCAAAGCTTGAGCTTCGTGCGGAAAATGCCGAAGGCGTCAAAACTTACGAAAGACTTGAATTCACTTATATGTAAAAGATGAATTTTATGCTATGCTTGCACCGATGTCTGTAATGTAAAATCACACATCGGTGCAGAAACAAAAAGAAAAAGACGGAACTTACGACTGCATAATCAAAAGAGATTTGAATTCACCGAATATTATTTTCTTTGACGGTGAAGTATCCGACGATTTGCAGTATTTCCCGACAAAAATCATACAGCAGAATAACGGAGGTAACAAAGCATGAGCGAACTTAAAGGCGCAAAAATGGAAGGAAGCAAGGTGCCGGCAGAGGAAATCAAGAATCCAAACCTCGTAGCCGCTATTGAAAAGATGCAGGATGACAACACAACCGAAAACATCAACAAGATGATTGATGAGGTTATGAAGGCGAAATTCATTCTCCCTGCAAAGGTAACACCAAAGACAGAGGCTAAGACAACCAACGGTCAGACTGTTATGCAGCAGTCAACTCAGGTTCAGTTCAGACTTCTTGAAAACGGCAACAAAGAAAAGTTTTTCGGTGTGTTTACGGACACAGACGAACTTTTCAAGTGGAAAGACACTCAAAATGCACAGAAGGTTGTTACAGATTTTGACAGCATTGCCCAGATGGTAATGGATCCTCAGGCTGATGTAAAGGGCTTTGTAATCAATCCTTTCGGCAAGAGCGTAACATTCCCGAAACAGATGGTTCATTCTTTCAAACAGCAGAAGGACTATATGAAACTCAAAAATCAGACAATCGAGCCGGGTTCACCAATCAGTCTCGGCGAGCCTAAAGAATACCCGATTGATCTTATGGCTGCTCTTATTAATCATTTCAGCACAGAGCCGACAGTAAATGCCGCATATCTTCGCTTGATTGAGCAGAACGGTCAAAAGAGCTACTTCATCGTGGTTGATTTCTTCGGTGATATGGAAAGCACATTCGATGCAATCAGCAAGGTTGCAAATCCGTTCCTTGACGATGAAATCCAGCTTTCAATGATGCCGTATTCAATGGATTTTGCAAAAAATGCAGTAAAGGGTGTTGAACCTTTCTACAGAAAAGAAAACTGATTATTCAAATATTGTTTTTGGAAAACATTAAATCCGCTGACAGTTTATGTCAGCGGATTTTTTATGGTTAAAATATGTTACGATATAGTCAAAAATAAGCTTTATTTAATTAAGTCTACAAAACTCTGCACAATAACTTGTACAAAGAAACAAAAATGTGATAATGAATTGAAAAAACAAGTGCAAAATGCTATAATAAAAGCAATCGCATTACCACGATTATGAAATGGAGGAACCAAAATGAAAAGAACAAGAAAAATCACGAGCATTATTCTTGCCGCACTCATGGTGCTTTCAGCACTTGTCGTGTCGGCAGGGGG
>ULVJ01010240.1_pt1 | contig 18496 bp, 10 predicted proteins | sample 1959361 | NCBI WGS metagenome assembly ULVJ01 (sample SAMEA4835784, study PRJEB28245) | human gut metagenome | biome: gut microbiome; material: fecal sample | place: Denmark | collected 2008
GGATCTCTTCATCCTTCTCACTTAACAGCCGGTCTCTTTCTTCCAGTTTGCGCTTCTGCTCATCGATGAACATCTGGATCATCTTCTGGTCCATCATGCCCTCGATGATATTTCTAAGCTCATCAACGGTCTCACCGGCATTTTTTCCTTCTTCATCGATGACGATATCCGCATATTTCTCATAATAAGGAACTCGCTCATTGTACAGGTCACGTAAGGTAAAGCCCGGTTTTAAAGCAACACCACGGTCTACTACATTTCCGATACGCTTTTCCATTTCCTCATAACTCATTTTCAGGTAAACGATCTCACTGATCTCCTTTAAATGAGCCATCGCTTCTTCCCCGTAAATAACACTGCCGCCAGGAGCGATCACAGACATTTTCGCTTCCAGACCTGCATTAATGCGGTTCTCTACTTCCAGAAAGCCGTCCATGCCCTCGTCAGCGATAATTTCCTTTAACAGTCTTCCTTCTTTTTCCTGGATCACAATGTCCACATCAATAAAAGAAAATCCCAGTCTCTTTGCAAGAAGCACACCTACGGTACTTTTACCGGATGAAGGCATGCCGATCATAGTAATATTCGGCTTCATTTTTTGTTTCCTCCTCTCTTTTTCTTCTTTGCAGGTTTGCGTACAGAATATCCGAAACTTCCAAGCTTCTTACCCAGTTCAAAATATTCTCCGTGGGAATAGGCAGTCAGTCCGGAAGCATTCAGGTTAAACTTGCCGCGGTCATCCATATACTGATTGTCAATGGTCACGCCTACAACCTTTGCCAGGAACATATCATGGCTTCCCAGCTCTTTTACCTCTGTTACCTTGCACTCGATATTTACAGGACTTTCCTCAATACCAGGTGCCTTTACATAGCGGGATGCCTGAGGTGTTAAACGTGTCTCAGCAAATTTATCCACATCACGGCCGGATTTTACGCCACAGTAGTCGGTAGCCCGAACCAGTCTCTTATTTACCAGATTGATGACAAATTCCCCTGTCTCTTTGATGATATCATGGGAATAACGCTCTTTCCGCACAGAAATAGAAACCATAGCCGGGTCAGAGCAGATGGTTCCGGCCCAGGCAACGGTAATGATATTCGGTTTTTCCCCTTCTCTTCCACAGCTTACCATAACAGCGGGAACGGGATACAGCATGTTTCCCGGCTTCCAGTATTCTTTACTCATTTTTTCTATCCTTTCTTGATCTGATCCCTATTCCTGCTCTGCTAACATCAGTTCCGGGATCAGCTGCTTCTTTCTGGAAACAACTCCCGGCAGACGCAGTACCGGCTCCTTTAAGCCTTCCTCTTCTAACAGTTCAATATCCTGGTGGAATGCCTTTCCTGCCAGCTGCAGGGCTCCCTGTCCTTCACAGATCAGTTCGGTTGTCTCTGTCAATATATTCGTCAGCATAAAGAATATCATATCAAGGCCATTGTTTTCCAGTGCTTTTTCCATAAATGCTTCCATACGACCCTTTAACTTATCCAGTTCCCCACCATTTAAGGAAGTGATCTGTCCAACACCAATGGTCACCTTGCCGGAAGTAAAGCGCTTGAAATCCTGATAGAAGATCTCTTCGTCACTCTTATCCTTTAAATTGCTTCCTGCACTGAACATTTCCATTGCATATTTTTCAATATCAATGCCTGCAATATCAGCCAGCGCTCTTGCTGCCATCTCATCCACCGGAGTACAGGTAGGAGAACGGAACAGCAGTGTATCAGATACAATGGCACTGCATAACAGTCCTGCGATCTTCGGCTCTACTTTAATACCGGCCTCCTGATACATCTGATAGATAATGGTAGCAGTACAGCCTAAAGGCTGGTTGCGGAAAAATACCGGTGACATAGTCTGGATGGTTCCCAGACGATGATGGTCGATGATCTCTAAGATCTCCGCATTTTCAATACCTGCTACTGCCTGGTTCTTTTCATTGTGATCTACTAAAATAACCTGTTTTCCCTTTGCGCCCAACAGATTTCTGCGGGAGATCATTCCCAGATAACGGCCATCTTTATCCAGGATCGGGAAATCGCGGTGACGCTTGCTTGCCATCACTTCGCGGATCTCGTCAATATAATCATCACTGTTAAATGTGATTAGATGCTCTCTTGTCATAAAGTAGCTGATCGGCATGCTCTGGTTGATGAGACGGGCTGCTGTATAAGTATCATAAGTAGTTGCAATGATCGTACAGCCTCTTTCCTGGGCGATCTTTTTAATGGTCATGGAAACAGCTGCGCCTTCGCACACGATGATACAGTCAGCTCCCATTTCAATGGCACAAAGCTGGGACTCATAACGGTTTCCTAAAATAACCAGGTCATGTGGTTCAATGTAAAATTCCATCAGATCCGGGTTTGCAGCTGCGATCAGTACTTTTCCCTGGTCGAAATAAGCTTCTGCGCTTCCGATGATCAGTTCTGCTTCCAGTGTCTCAATAATATTGGAATACTGTGTATTTGCCTTTGACAGAATGCTGCTGTCATAAATATTCATGTAGGTCTTGGTGATGTCTCCTACTGTGATCAGGCCTTCCAGTGTACCATCTTCCCTTACAGAAGGAATGGTCACAACATTATTCTCCTGCATGATATTCCATGCTCTCTTTAATGAAATATTGTCTGCCACACCTTTGGTCTTGCGGATCTCAATATCCCTTACCTGGGTACGCACATCTTCCACAAGCTGCGGTTCCTCTGCCCCAAAGTAATCCAGTACAAACTGTGTCTCTCCATTTACATGTCCGGCTCTTGCAGGCATATATTCTTCCCCAGTAACTGCCTGCTTCAGATTTGCATAACAAATGGCGGAACAGATCGAGTCCGTATCCGGATTTCTATGTCCGATCACCATGGTTTTTCTGTTTAATTCCTGTTCCATTTCTCCCTCCCTGAGATGCTTATCGCGCTCATTCTTTTGTCTTTTGATTTACACATATTGTTTCTTTTTCCTGTACAATGTTTTATAATCTGTTTACAATATGTTCACATTTCGTTCACATTTATTTTTTATACTATTTTCATAAGAAAGAGGTAATAAAAAAACAGGTTATTAGTCAAATTGCACATAGATTTTTCATAATTGCCCCGGTTGGAAACGACCGGGGTCTCCTCATTTTACGAAGTTTTTCGTTAGTCAAGTATAGCAGACCGCCATTTTTTTTTCAAGTATTCCCATGTATACAGTGAAGTGCAAAAATGCTGCAGGATCCGATGTCCCTGCAGCATTTTGTGTTACAGTTCAGCCATGCGCTGGTTTGAATGAGAAAGTGTGTTGCAAGCTTGCTTGCATAAGCGCTTTCTTGTTCAAATCAGCATATGGTGGAACCATCAGGCTTCTTGTTTTCATGAATATGGAAACAAGAAGATGTCATGTCTGAACTGTAACCATTTTTATATCTATGTTTGTTTCCTCCATTCACTTCTATCTCTGATACTGGATCTTCCAACCTGCATAAGGAAGGCTTAAACCTGTGGCCGCGCTCTTTTTCTCACCATTTTCATCTAAAGTAAATACTTTTCCATTTTCAATAGTGTATGCAGCATTTCCATCAGAAGAATACTTCTTTTCCTCTGTCTGCACCTTTCCTGCTTCATTTACCAGGTAAACCTGACCGGAAACCTTAAAAGGCTCATAGGAGCTGCCCTCTTTGGCACTGACTAAAAGGCCATTATAATACAAAAATCCATCCTTCACGCCGTTAATGCCGCAGCCCTTTTCAGAGCCGGAAGTACCGGAACAAAAAGTGTAAACCTTGTCTCTCTTATCAACTACATTGGTATTGCGTCCAATACTCAGGGCGCCGCCTGCTTCCGGATCAAAGTAAGCGGTCTCTGTCTTACCGCCGGAAGTAAATTTGATCATTCCGGACTGGCAGACACCGTAAGAGTCAAAGAAATAATATCTTCCGTCTAATTTTACAGCCCCGTCTTTTAATCCTGTTGCATCCGCAGATAAAAACAGGGGAGTTCCATCATTTTCCAGATAGAACCATCGGGATCCGTCTTTCTTCATAAGAGCTGTCTCGTCTGTGTTGTTCTTTCTCACTGCCTGGGTATTAAGAGCTGTACTCCATGCCTTTGTATCCCATGGCTTTTCAGTTGTCTCAAACCACTGGCCCTTTAACATGCCTTTTTCTTTTCCGCCCAGATATACAAAACGGCTGATGCCTGTCCCGTCTCCCGGCTCTGCCTTTTCCTTTACACACTGCCAGCCGGTAAGCATAACACCATTTTCGTCAAAATAATATTTCTTTCCATCAATGGTTGTTTCCTTTGGAGCACCATTTTCACCTTTTCTGGCTTTGCCGTTGGACTGGAAATAATACCATCTTCCATTTTCAGACTCCCCGGAAAGATCCTTTGAAACACTTCCCTCTGCCGGACGTTTCTTTCCATCACTTTCCAGAAAATACCAGCCACTTCTGGTATAACCTTCCGAACCATTTCCCAGATAATAAATATCTCCGTTCTCATAATGCCAGCCGGTACGCATCCGTCCATCGCTGTCAAAACAATACTTGCCTTTTCCTATGGTCTTCCAGTCATTCTTCTCCACTTTTCCATTCCGGTTCAGATAATACCAGCCGGATTTCATGGATCCATCATTTTCATCCACATAGATCCAGGCATCCTTTGTCATACTGCCATCTTCTCCGGCATAGTAAGTACCGTCAACCCATACATTCTTCGCCAGATCTCCGTTTTCATCCAGATAATAGGAAACTCCCTGGGAAGTTTTCCACTGATTTTTTACATAAGAGCCATTGCTGTCCACATAATGGGCCGCACCGTCCTCATTGACCCAGCCTTTTTCTGCTGCCATAACAGAAATGGGAACCGCTGCAGTGATCATCGTTCCCACAGCCAATGCCCTGATCCAGTTTTTCATCCAACGTTTCTGATCTCTCATATCTACCCCTCCTGAAAATCGGATATAGTTCTATCCTTCGGATGATTATATTTTATCAGATAATTAATGCAAATACATGAATTAATTTTGAATATTTACATAACAATTCCTTAAACATATTACATATTTATGTCTGACACTGTTTCCGGAAGGCGTCCGTACAATTTTGCCATTCTCCGGCACTGTTTCAAAACATCCCCGGTTATTTCTCCCGGTAGCAGTCTCCATTTCCAGTTTTTTCCAAGTGTGGAAGGCTCATTGATCCGGGCCTCTGCCCCAAGTCCCAGATAATCCTGAACCGGTATCACTGCCAGCTTCGCCGGACTTGCCATAGCCAGGCGGATGAACTCCCAGTGCATCTCCTTCTTTGGTGTATGGCGGCAACCCATGTATTCCCTTGCAAAGGACTTATTTCTACGGTTCATGTTCTCATACCAGCCCACCAGTGTCTCATTATCATGGGTTCCTGTATACACAATACAGTTTTCCTGGTATTTATGAGGCAGGTAATCGCTGTTTTCTGAATCATCAAAGGCAAATTCCAGTACCTTCATTCCCGGGAAGCCGCTTTCTTTTAACATCTCATGGACTTCCGGTGTCAGAAATCCCAGATCTTCCGCAATGATCGGCAGTTCTTCTTTTTTCAGACTCTTTTTCAACCGGGCAAACAGATCCAGTCCCGGTCCCTTTTCCCAATGTCCAAACTCAGCGGTAGGATCTCCATAAGGAATGGAATAATAAGCCTCAAAACCTCTGAAATGATCCACACGCACCACATCATACAGCTTCAGGCTGTATTCCATACGCTTGATCCACCAGCTGTAATGATCTTTCTTATGATATCCCCAATCATACAACGGATTTCCCCAAAGCTGGCCTGTTGCTGAAAATGCATCCGGTGGGCAGCCGGCCACTGCCTTTGGCAGACATTCCTCATCAAACTGGAACAACTCCGGATGAGCCCAGCTGTCAGCCCCGTCAAAAGCTACATAGATGGGGATATCCCCGATAATACGGATACCATTTTCATTGGCATAAGCCTTTAAGCGGCTCCACTGCTCATTAAATTCAAACTGCTGGAATTCATAAAATCCAATCTCATCTGCCAGCATTTTTTTATATTTCTCTACTGCCGCAGGCTTACGCAGGCGGATATCTTTATCCCATTTGTTCCAGCTGGCACTTTTAAAATGATCTTTTACTGCCATATAAAAGCAGTATTCTATGGTTTCAGGATCCAGCTTAGACTTAAGGAACTGATGATGGTCTTTTTTCCACCGTTCATAAGCCTTTTTCAGTACCTTAAACCGCGCTTTGTATATTTTATCGTAAGCAATATACCGGTCATCATCACCAAAATCAGCCTCTTCACACTCATCTTCTGTAAGAAGACCTTCTCCGACCAGCTGCTCCAGATCGATAAAATAAGGATTTCCTGCAAAAGCAGAAAATGCCTGATAAGGCGAATCCCCAAAACCCGTAGGGCCCAATGGAAGGATCTGCCAGAAGCTCTGTCCTGCTTCCTTTAACTGATCTACAAATTTATAAGCTTCTTTTGAAAAACAGCCAATGCCATACTTAGATGGCAGACTGGCGATTGGAAGAAGCATGCCGCATTCTCTCATATTATTTATCCCCTTTTGCTTAAAAGTACATGTACCCGTAAAATCTTTCCTGTACTTGCCTTTCATTTATACTTATACCTTAGTGTAGCACATTTCCCCTTCTCCTACAACAAAGGCGAAGACTCTCCTGACACCCCTGCTGCAGCTTCCTGCTCTTCCCGGTACTGCCTGGGCGTCACACCAAACTTCCGGCGAAACAACCGGTTAAAATAAGACAGATTTTCAAACCCGCATTTTAATGCGATCTGGGTCACATTTTCCTCTGTCATTTTCAGATATTCCCCGGCTCTTGTCAGCCGGTAATCATTGAGATACTGGATAAATGGCATCCCCGCATACTGCTTAAAATACTTCATAAAGTGGGACTCACTGTAAAAGCACAGCTCTGCCGCCTGCCTGATCGTAATCTCTTCCCCAAAATGTTCCCGGATGTACTCCAGTATCCCCTTGATTTTCTCTCTTGCATGTCCCGGCTTCTTCTCTGTAAACAAGATGCCTCTGCCATAAGCATAATACAAAAACAAAAATAACTGACCCTTGACCGCCAGCTGATACCCATTACCACGTATCTCCGAAAAACGGTCCAGCTCCTGTATCACCTTTCCAAACACTTCATGATCCGGCTGATTTCTTTGTATCAGGACCGGATTTTTCGCCTGCCCTTCCTGAAGCGGTTTCAAAAAATGTACGGTACAGCCGTCTCCATTATCCCCCATCAGCATAGAAAGGCGGAAAATGATATTTTCGTACTCCATTCTCTCACCATTCCCACAGGAGATCGCATGAAGTTGTCCCGGAAAAACAGCCAGAATGTCTCCTTCCTCCACAGGATAAGACACTGTATCCACTGTGATCCGCCCCTTCCCCTTCTTCACAGCAATAATTTCCATTTCTTCATGCCAGTGAAGAGCCACATGGGAGAAATCTACCGGGATCGAGCAGGGATAAATATTAAACGGAAACTCTCTTTTTCCATGTTCCTTTATTTCATGGTACCCCCGGTTCATTTTTCTCTCCTCCTTCCGTTATCCTGTATTTTTTTATTTATTTTCCATTTCTTTATCATGTTTCTATATTTTTTACATTTTTGATAGTATTGTACTATAATATACTGGCATTCTACAAGACGGAAAAAGATTTATTTTCTATAATAAACACATAAAAACACAGAAAATGAAACGGGCCAGATATTGGCATATCACCACAGAAAGGAAATGGATTTCATGGTTGAACATACAATGACAAAAGAAACATTAAAAAACAGACTGACTGCCCTTTGCGGCAAAGAGATCTCTGCCTGCTCTGAAAAAGAGCTTTATACCGGACTTTTATCTCTGGTCCAGGAAATGGCAAAGGACAAAGAGTCCAATCAGGGAAAGAAAAAACTGTATTATATCTCCGCTGAGTTTCTCATCGGCAAACTGCTTTCCAATAACATGATCAATCTTGGGATCTATGATACAGTAAAGAACCTTCTGGAAGAAAATGGAAAATCCTTAAGTGCAGTAGAAGAAACAGAACCAGAGCCATCTCTTGGAAACGGCGGTCTGGGACGTCTGGCTGCCTGCTTCTTAGACTCCATTGCTACTCTGGGCTTAAACGGTGACGGAGTTGGTTTAAATTACCATTTCGGTCTTTTCAAACAGCTGTTTAAAGACAACAAACAGGCAGAAGAACCAAATCCTTGGATCGAGAATACTTCCTGGCTGACAAAAACAGATGTTACCTATAAGGTTCCATACAAAAACTTCACCCTTACATCCCGTATGTATGACATTGAAGTCACCGGCTACAACAACCGCACCAATAAGCTCCACCTCTTTGATGTGGAAACTGTAGATGAAAGCATTGTAGAGGACGGCATTTCCTTTGATAAGACCGACATTGCAAAGAACCTGACTCTCTTCCTCTATCCAGACGACAGCGACAAAGAAGGACGCATCCTGCGTATCTACCAGCAGTATTTCATGGTAAGCAATGCCGCAAGACTGATTTTAGACGAAGCCATTACCAAAGGTTCTACCCTTTATGACCTGGCTGACTATGCCGTGATCCAGATCAACGACACCCATCCAACTATGGTCATCCCGGAACTGATCCGCCTGCTGACCACCGAACACAACATGGAAATGGACGATGCCATTGAGGTAGTAAGCCACTGTTGTGCATACACCAACCACACCATCCTGGCAGAAGCACTGGAAAAATGGCCGGTAGAATTCTTCAAAGAGGCAGTTCCACAGCTTCTTCCTATTATGGAAGTTTTAGATGATAAGGTACGCCGCAAATTCGATGATCCATCTGTATATATTATCGATAAAAATGACCTGGTACACATGGCCCACATTGATATCCACTATGGTTTCAGCGTAAACGGTGTTGCAGCTCTTCATACCGATATTTTAAAAGAGACAGAATTAAACAACTTCTACAAGCTTTATCCTGAGAAGTTCAATAACAAGACCAATGGTATTACCTTCCGTCGTTGGCTGCTCCACAGCAATCCGGAACTAACTAATTTCATCACTGAATTTATTGGAGACGGATTTAAGAAAGACGCAGAAGAATTAAAGAAATTAGATACACCAGTTATCACCAAAAATTTAAAACAGCTTTACCGCCTGTTAGACATTAAGGCTCAGAAAAAAGCAGAGCTGGCTAAATATCTGGAAGAGACCCAGGGCATCACTATTAACCCGGACTCCATTTTCGACATCCAGATCAAACGTCTCCATGAGTACAAGAGACAGCAGATGAACGCCCTGTATCTCATCCACAAATATTTAGAGATCAAAAAAGGCAAAAAGCCAACTACACCGATCACTGCCATCTTCGGCGCAAAGGCAGCACCTGCCTACATCATTGCCAAGGACATTATCCATATGATCCTCTGCCTGCAGCAGATCATTGACAAAGATCCTGAGGTAAAACCATACTTAAATGTAGTTATGGTAAATAATTACAATGTCACTCTGGCAGAAAAACTGATCCCGGCCTGCGACATTTCCGAGCAGATCTCCCTTGCTTCCAAAGAAGCCAGCGGAACCGGAAACATGAAATTCATGTTAAATGGTGCCGTAACCCTTGGAACTGATGACGGCGCCAACGTAGAGATCCACGAACTGGTAGGCGATGACAATATCTACATCTTCGGTGACTCCAGCGAAACAGTCATCGAGCGCTACAAGAAAGCCAACTACTGCTCCAAAGACTACTACGATGCAGACCCGGCTATCAAAGAAGCGGTAGACTTCATCATCAGCAAGAAAATGTTAGCCGTAGGCGACAAAGAAAACCTGGAACGTCTGTACAAAGAACTGTTAAACAAAGACTGGTTCATGACCTTCCCTGACTTCAAAGCCTACTGCGAAGCAAAAGAAAAGGCCTTCGCCGACTACGAAGACCGCACCTTATGGGCGAGAAAAATGTTAGTCAACATCAGCCAGGCCGGATATTTCTCCTCTGACAGAACGATCGGGGAGTATGACCGGGATATATGGAAATTAAGATGATCCTGGATTTTATGATACCAGGGCCAAAGATACTATGTTCAAAAAATATTATGTTCAAAAATACTATGTTCAAAAGGTCAGAAAAACCTCCTGCAAGCAAGTTTGCAGGAGGTTTTTTAGACTTTAGCCCCGCCAAAAAACATGGGTAAATGGCTGTGATCTGGCTCATTTCATATTATTTTGCAATGTACAGATCAATTCTTCCATTACGATCGGCTTGGACAAAAATCCATCCATACCACATTTCAGCGCTTTCTTTCTGTCTTCGTCAAAAGCATTGGCAGTCATTGCAAGGATCCTGATCTTTGCCAGTGCCGGATCCTCCAGCGCCCGGATCTGCTCCGTGGCCTCATATCCGTTCATTACAGGCATCTGAATATCCATAAGCACCAGATCATAAGTGCCTGGTGCTGAATTCTTCACTTTCTCCACTGCCACTGCTCCATTTTCCGCTATATCAACCAGGAATCCATATTGTTTAAGAATCTCCTCAGCAATTTCACGGTTTAACTCATTGTCTTCCACAAGCAGTATACATCTGCCTCTGAAATCGGAACCTGTTTCCGGAAGGATACAGTTCTCTGCCCCGGTCTGCTTCTGGCCGATAGCAGTCATCAGTGTCTCTCTGATATCTGACATAAACAGCGGTTTTGCGCAAAATGCATTTACTCCTGCTGCTCTGGCTTCTACTTCAATATCTGACCAGTCATAAGCAGTCAGGATAATGATCGGCGTATCATCGCCCAGACTGCGGATCTGACGGGTGACTTCAATGCCATTCATATCCGGCAGACGCCAGTCAATGATATAAGCATGGAATGCATCCCCCAGTTCCATAGACTGCCGCGCACGAAGAACGGCCTCCTTACCGGAAAGTGTCCATTCTGAACGCATTCCAACCTTTACAAGCATCTTTGTCACACTGTCACAGGTATTAAAATCATCATCTACAACCAATGCCTTAAGGTCTTCCAGCTCTGCGATCTTCTCTATGCTGCGCTGCTCTGACTGGATCCGCAATGGCAGACGGACTATGAATTCAGTTCCTTTGCCCTGCTCTGTCCGAACTTCAATCGTTCCCCCCATCATATCCACAATATTCTTGGTAATTGCCATGCCAAGTCCTGTCCCCTGAGTCCTGCTGACTGTGGAAGTCCGCTCCCGTTCAAAAGGAGAAAAGATCCTCTGTATAAATTCCTGGCTCATACCGATCCCGCTATCCTTTACCCGGATCTCATACAGCCCACTGCCCTTTTTCGTCCCTGGAAACTGCTTCAGCCGGACAGAAACGGTTCCCCCTGCAGGCGTAAATTTGATCGCATTAGACAAAAGATTCAGCAGCACCTGGTTCAGTCTGGTTTTATCACAATAAACATCCTCATCTGTAACATCCATAGCATCCATATAAAGCTCCAGCTGCTTCGCATAGATATGTCCACTGATGATCGTCTTCAGATCATGAAGCATATCAGACAGACTGACCTCGGTTTCTTCCAGATGGATCTTTCCGCTCTCAATACGGCTCATATCCAGTACATCATTGATCAGTGAAAGCAGATGGTTGCTGGATGAAAGGATCTTTCCCAGATAATCCCTGACTTTTTCCTTATTATCAATGTTGCTTACAGCCAGTGTAGTAAAACCGATAACAGCATTCATTGGCGTACGGATATCATGGGACATGTTGGAAAGGAATGTACTCTTTGCCCGGTTGGCAGTTTCCGCAGCGCGGACTGCCTCATAAAGGGCCTGGTTCATTTTCTTATCAACGGTACGGTCAGACATAACCAGGATATATTTCTTTTTTCCGTTTACCTCACTGCCCATTGCAATAATATGAAACCAGCGTTGTTCCCCTGTTTTCTGGTGAACATATTCAAAATCCCATTCCTGCTGCTCATTTACCTGGATCTCTTTCAGATAATTCTTCTTTGGATCTTCACAATCTTCGGAATGCAGTTTTCCCAAGACGCTAATATCCTTTTGGATCTGTTCTACTGTAATGCCCAGCAGTTTTTCCACATTGGGACTTACATAATCTGCCTTATATGTTTTTGCATCCAGCATCAGAAAAACGTCATCTACACTCATGGACAGCTTTTGAAACAGCTCATCCCTATAGAGGATCTCAACATCCCTTCTTTTCAGGCTTATCCTGTTCTTTTGGAGGATCAGTTCAATAATAAAGACAGCAAAACCGAACACTATGGTTCCTCCAAGGAGCATAGTCCGAAGCTGCAGGGAATTCATGCTGGCATTGACTATATCAGCCTGGACAAGTCCCAGAAATATCCAGTCCTGGCATTCCGAGCTTCCATAAACCAGATAGTAATTACTTCCATCCAGATTTACCAGCATCGTATCTGTACGTCTCTCTTTAAATTTCTCTGAAAGTTCAAGGATCTCCTTTTCGGAAATATTAGAATGCTCTCTTAAAACACCAAAGAAATTATACACGGTTCCCCATGCCTCAAAGGAATGATCGATGACAACACGGCCATCTGGATGAACCACATAACTCTTGGCATTTCCATTAAAAGCAGAGATATCCAATACATCTACTATATCAGCGTTTTCATATGCAATGGCAATTGCATCATATTCAAAACCCTGATAGCTTCCATGAGACTGGGGGCTGGCAAATACAAGCATCTGTTGTTTTCCGGGAACTACTGCATTTGTTATGATATCCTCCCCCAGCGTGATCTTATCTTCAAGATTTTCCTGTAATCCAAGATACCCGGCTTCACCTGTTAACATCTTATAGTTGCCGTCAGCTGACAGAAAATAGAAATATAAAAAACCGGCCTCTTCCTGGGCTTTATCTATATAATCACGGATCTCGCTTTCATCAGAAACCTTCTTCAGATACTCCCCCCACATATGAAGATAGGTCAGATTTTTATTTGCCAGTTCATTTAACACATTATTTGACTGATGAAAAACCTCCGTCAAATGGGAAGCACTTTCCTCATAAACCGTTTTCGACACAAACTTAAAATACCGGAAAGCAATCAAAACGATCCCAATGAAGAAAACAATAAAGACAGCTATCCTTAATCGTTTTCTCATGAAAAAGTTCTCTCTGCCTGTATTACGATTTCCAATATTCATTCTTCTCACCTCAGAGTAATGTAGTCTTCAGGCTCTGCAAGAATAACATTACCCTCCGAAATATGTCCTGTCCAGGTATCTTTCACAGAAATATCTTCACTGTCAAATACAATATTTTTACCTGCAGGATAAGCCTCCATGTGTCGCGGTATCGCCAGACAGGTTACAGTAAACCTGTCATTGTCCCCAACTGCTTTTCCATTCTTTGTAACTTTATCCAGCGTATAGCCATCGTCATTTTCCCTGACCTTCACAGAAATGCCGCTGACCACAGGCAGAGAGCCCCTGTTAAAGGGAATGAGACCTCCCTCATAGCCTTCTACAAAGTTTCTGACTGTTTCTTTCAGTTCAGACCCGCTCATTGTACATTTGTAAGCCCAAAGACCATTTGGCATGATCATTCTGCCTGCCATTTTTTCACTGTACTTTGCCTTCAGTACATTTCCTGTAAAGCTGTTTCCTGATGCGATCAGCACATCTGTGCCATAAATACCTCGCAAAGTGTTTGCCATAACAGAATACGCTTCATTCCCCCCGTTGGTATGAAAGATATTGGAATATGTTTTCTGTGACTCCAGCACTATATTTTCAGAAATAGGGCTTTCCTCAAGAAGCTGGGTATTAAATGACTGATAAGCCTGCACTGCATTGTATTCCCCTGAGATCATTTTGGAAACCACGTCCTTAGAAATGGCGAAAAAGTCATTTGACGCAATACGGATATACATATGGTTTTCTTCAATCACAGGCTTTACATCCTTCAGATATTCTGTAAGATGGATATCCACATCCTGACTGTAGCTTAATATATCCTGGCCCTCATAAACGATCTGGTTCTGAGCATCCTCTGAAAGCATTGTATTCAACACCTTCATTGCCTTCTGCCGGCGTGTTTCATCCTGTGTCAGATCACGGTTTAATGCCACCTGGAAATAGGGTGTAGTCATCAGCCACTTTTCGCCGTTCTGTTGAAAAAATGGCAGAAATGTTGTGTTGATGCCCTGATCCTGAAATATCTTTACACCGGAAGAGCTGCCGAAATACATGGCAACCTTACCGTTTTTGTACAGTTCAATCACATCATCATAATTCATATCCAGATCATCCCGGCTCAATCCTGTATCCTTTATGAATCGCTCCATACGTTCAAAAGCCTCCGGCCAGACTGTACTGTCCAGGCCTTCTCTCTTTGTATTTTCCGGATCACTGTAGATGGTACGCCATTTGCGTCCGGCTGCAGAAGAAAGCTCTGATGCAGACAGTCCCTGCAGCGTTTCCATACATGTATAATCATAATAATAGTCTGCCGCAAAACCACGGATACCTGCTTTTTTAAATTCCCTGCATGCAGAAACAAAGCTTTCGTAATCCGTTGGCAGAGGAATATCATACTTTTCAAAAAGATCCCTGTTCACTACAAAGCCATGGGCATCTGCACACACAGGAAGCCAGTTTACGCTGCCATCCTGGTTCGTAAAACTGTTAATGTATGTATTATAGACAGCACCTGCCTCATTGGTTGTGGAAAGATCCATCAGGCTGTCTTTAAGTGGGCTTGCATCATGGAGTGAAAACCGGCAGCAGGTTATAATATCCGGCAATCCACCGTTTTCCTTCAGAAACCGGTAGAAATCCAGGTCATTATTACCTACCACAAATTCAATATTAATATCCGGAAGCTGTTTCTGGATGTATGGTGCATATTTTTCATACAGCTGCGTGGACCACAAATATACTGTGATCGTTTCTGCATCTTCTTTTTCTGCACTCTTTCTGCCACAGCCTGACAGAAGTGATATAACTGTCACCATCACAAAAAGTACAGAAAACAACCTATTCCATTTTTTCTTTTTCATTACGGATCCCCCAAAAACTATTTTCCACCAATCTGCTGATCACTTTTACCAGTAATTTTACATCAACGGGTTTTGCAATATGTTCATCCATCCCTGCTTCTTTTGCTTTCAGCCTATCCTCGGTAAAGGCATTTGCTGTCATTGCGATGATGGGGACCACCTTTGCATCTTTCCTGTCCAGAGACCGGATCATCTTTGCTGCTTCATAGCCATTCATGACCGGCATCATAATATCCATAAGAATGACATCAAATTCACCGGATCTGCTTTTTTCGAATATCTCAACTGCTTCCTGTCCATTCCATGCTTTCGTCACCTGGGCGCCCTCATTCTGGAGCAAAAATTCAGCAATTTCCATATTCAGCTCATTATCTTCTACCAGAAGGATATTCAGATCCTTTATGGATCTTTCCGATACATTCTTCTGTTCTTTATGTTTATCCGCATCCAGGTCTATTTTAAATGGGACCCGGAGCACAAAGGTCGTACCTTTGTCCCTCTCACTTTCAAAGGTGATCGTTCCACCCATTTTTTCTGCCAGGTTCTTGGTGATGGTCATCCCTAAACCTGTTCCCCCAAATTTAGAAGCTCCGCCCTTTTGCTCCCTGGCAAAAGATTCAAAAACATGCTCTTTAAATCCGCTGCTCATGCCAATACCTGTATCACGGCATGTAAATTCCAGCATTGTACTTTCTGTACTGTGTGACGGGATTTCTTTACAGCTTAGATCTATGTTTCCATAATCCTTATTGTATTTCACAGCATTACTCAGGATATTCATCAGCATGCGCTTCAGATAAAGGGAGCTTCCCAGTAATTTCCGGTGCTCGATCTCTATTGTCTGTTCAACCTTTATTCCCCTTTCATCTGCCTGTCTGCTAACCAGGTCCATCACATCATTTATTGTCTTATAAACATCAAAAGGCTTTTCTTCCAGCAAAATTTCTCCTGATTCCAGCTTGCTCATATCAAGAACTTCATTGATCAGCTCTAAAAGAATATTTGAAGCTTCACGGATCTTTTTCCTGCAATCTGCCTGTTTCTGCAGATCATTGCTGTAATGATCCCCTACATCGACCATTCCGCAAATCCCATTGATCGGTGTACGGATATCATGACTCATCCTCTGGAGAAATTCTGTCTTCGCCCGATTGGCCGCCTCTGCCTTTTTAGCTTCTTCCAGAAGTTTTCTCTGGTACTCCTGTTCTCTTTCCATTTCTATTTTAATGCTGTTTGCCCTGGATTTTTTAAGAAGCAGCCATACCAGTGTCACCACCACCATATAAATAAACATGACCATTATCACATTTTGCGGCAACGTATGAAACACAGTACGCTCCGGAATATATGCATAAATATAATAATCCCTTTGTTTCAGCATCAGTCCATAATAGAAATCGTCACCCACATTCAAATGCATTAAATGTCTGCTGTCTGCATTTTTCTTTAAAGCCTGGATCACCTCCTGTTTTTTCGCATCCTGACCAATAAGGCTGGTATCATTGGAAGCAATGACCACACCATTATCCACGATCATGATCGTTCCATCACTAAAGGTCTGATATCCATTTAACAGGCTCTGTATGGTAAGCTTATAATTTTGCAAAAACTCAGCAGATGTATAATAATAAGTAATTACAATACCAGGTTCATCTCTCCTGGCACATGCAGCTACATCTATATGCCCTCCATCATCACAGCTGATCTGCTGGGAATATACCTTTTCCTCATGATCTGCAATATCCAGTATTGTTTCTTTATTAACATGTTCCTGTATTTTTGCAAAACGGCTTCTATCCACACTCCCGCTCTCACTATATTCACCTACAATATTTCCATTTGCATCCAGTACCATAGCACCTGTCAGCCATAATTGGTCTGTACATTCTTCTAAGAGCTGATTGTTAAATTCTTTTCCGTCCTGTGTTTTTGCATCTATGACAACACTGACCTGTCTTGCACTGTCGATCGCACGTATCAGGCATTTACATTCTGACACCTCATTATAACGTGTATACACAGAACATTGTACCTTCACATAATTTACTATATTCAAAAGCCGGGATTCCTCATGGGCTTTGCTAAAATAGAAAAAATACAGAACTGTAAAACAGGTCAGACACATACCCAGGACTGCACTGACAGTCCAGAATTTCATTTTTATCCATTCCTGTTTATTCTTCTCCAATTTTATCTACCTCCAGATATTTCTCCGGATCATCAAGATACTTCCCAATGATTTTTGCAGCTGTTCCATCTTCTTTCATGTCAGCTAATGTCTGTTCTAATTTCTGGCAAATACCTCTGGTGTCATCCTTTGCAAATGCAACTCCGAGCCCCACTGTCATAAGTGGTTCATCCAGGATACGCAGTTCCATATTATAATCCTTCATATATTGGATAATGGATTCCTCATGGGCTCCCACTGCATCAACATAGCCTTTTCCTAAAAAAGTATAGATCAATTCCCTGTTTTCCAGACTGATCAGATTCCCCAGCTTAGGAATCCTTTCATCCGTCCGGCGCAGAAATATCTCTTCCGGTTTTGTTGTTGACTGGACAGCAAGTTTTTTTCCCTCCAGATCACTTAATTTATAGATATCACTGTTAGGATTGACTGCAACAACCTGCCTGCTTATCATATACGGACCTGCCCACTGATAATCATCCAGTCGTCCTTTCATGGAAAAACAGCCCATAATACAGTCTATTTCTCCATTTTCTAACATTTTCTTTTTCTGTTCCCAGCTTATGGGAATGATCTCTATCTTATATCCCATTCTTCCAAATGCTTCCGTCGCCAGATCAACATCTATTCCCGTCGGCATACCATCCTCATTTAGAAAATTATAGGGAGGATAATTATCACTTCCGATTTTTATAACAGGATTTTCCGTTGTGTCAGTTATTTTATCTGTCTTATTGCATCCTGTGAGAGCTGTCATTAATACTGTCATTAATATAAGAAATATCAATCCAGCCGTAATTTTTTTCCCTTTTTTCACCTTACAAACCTCATTTCCATATCCTGTCGGTACAATTTTCCTGAAAAACAGCCTCTGTAGTAGTTGTAATAATTTCCGGTTTTCTTCTGCTGACCATTGAAGTTGTCTCAAAATTCAGAAAACTGATTTTATTATACGCCCACGCCCCTCCGTACACAAGAACAATATCTCTTCTTTACTGCTTAAAATTCTTTAAGATTGCAAAAAACTCCTGCCATTATCCAGTGGTTCAGTGCTTTTTGAGGTATAAGATCCAGAAAAGGACACTTATCTTCCAGAAATTCTGAAAATAAGTGTCCTTTCGGATTTTCTTATGTTATTGAATAAAACGTCGCCTTTTCCAGATCTGATATTGTCAATATTAGTTGACACATTTTCCTCAAGGATTTTGAACCCTATGCTGCTTCCTTCAGGGAAACGTAATATTGTTGTCTTTTGATCATTGGGGGAAGACCTCTATT
>ULVJ01029848.1_pt1 | contig 17437 bp, 9 predicted proteins | sample 1959361 | NCBI WGS metagenome assembly ULVJ01 (sample SAMEA4835784, study PRJEB28245) | human gut metagenome | biome: gut microbiome; material: fecal sample | place: Denmark | collected 2008
CTGTTTTTTCACCTGATCGTATAGATCCATGCGGCCACCTCCGCTACTTTATGAAGACAGTATACCATATATTTTGGTTTATCACAAAAAAATTTTTGATTGCCACTGTGTTCGCTACCCCAAATGATAACTTTTTGATAACAGTTCGCCGTACCCCTGGATAGTTTTCTCTTTCTGCGGTATGTTGTGTCGTTACAAAGGAGGTGTATCATCGTGGCAAAGCGCAGGCCATCCGGCGACGGCATGGTTCGGAAGAAGGAAGACGGCCGTTGGGAGGGCCGCATCGTGGTAGGCCACAAGGCCAACGGCGCCCCCATCTTCCGGTATGTGTATGGCCGCACGCAGAAGGAGTTACTGAGCAAACTCCACCAGAGCATCGAAACCTATCAGGATGTAGAACTGACCGAGGACAGCCGCATGACATTGGGAGAGTGGCTGGACCGCTGGCTGGATGAATACAAAGCGGGGACGATCCGCCACAGCACCATGTACGGCTACCGGCAGTATGCCAGACTTTACATCAAGCCCATCCTGGGAGACAAGGTGATCTCCCGCATCACCTCGACGGACATCCAGCGGATGTACACAAAACTGAAACGGGAGGGTCGCATCCATGAGCATCCAGAATACGGGTATCAACTCTCAGACGCCATGCTCTCCCGCATCCATGCCATGCTCCACCAAGCGATGAAAGACGCGGTGGGCGCACACTTAATCGCCAAGAATCCCACCGAGGGCACGGTGGTCCCCAAGCCCAACTACCGTCCAAAGCAGATTCTGAATGAGGAACAATTGGACACTTTCATGGCCGCAATCGAGCAGGACGAGGTGTGGCGGGACTTCTTCTTCACCGAGTTGACCACTGGCTTGCGCCGGGGCGAGATCTGCGGCCTTCGATGGGAGGACTTCGACGAGGCGGAGGGAACTCTCAAAGTCAACCGCTCCGTCAGCACCCGCAAGGCAGGCAGCCTGGAGGTCGGAGAAACCAAAACCAACAAGGGCCACCGGAGCATATCCCTGCCGGACAGCACGGCCCAGCGGCTACGGGAGCGGAAGAAAACTGCCATCAGCGATTGGATATTTCCCAATCCCTTGCATCCGGAGGAAGCAGTCAATCCTGGTTATGCCTACAATCGGATGAAAACGATCCTGAAAAATACCGGCCTACCAAGTATTAGGTTTCATGATTTAAGGCACCCGTATGTCAAGCACACGACAAAAATTTTTAGCTTGCGCTCGATGGCTTTTCAAGCGCAGGCTTATCCTGATGCTCGGCGAAAAACTCGCGGAGCTTGTCAGCTTCATCGGGGAGGACAAAGCCAAAGCCCTGTCCGTCCACTCTGCAATAGAAAGCGATTTTCATGACTGCCACCTCAATCAAAAATGTCCTGGATTTTGTATGCGATCTCGATGCGCTTATCGGGATATACCAGCACCCGGTCGATCAACAGCTCGGCCAGCTCGGTGGTCAGCGTGTCCGCATCGAAAATCGCCTTGGACGCTTCCTTGCGGCTGTCCTGCCGTGCCTGTTCGTCCTGCTTCTGTTTCGCCTGTGCCAATACTGCGGCATAGGCGTTTTTTGTTTTCAGCAGCAGCTCGTTACACGCGGCCTTTTCCGCCTTGTAGGTGTTAAGGTCAATCTCGCCCATAAGATAGTGTTCGTAAAGTGTGCGCTTGCCGTCTTGCAGCGTCTCGATCTGCTGCTCATATTCGGCGCGTTCCGGTACGGAGGCATCCACCCGGAGCGAACCGTCCGGGGCAAACGGTGCGGCGGCTTCCATCTGCTTTTTCAGCGTCAGGAATACCGCTTGTTCCAGCTCTGCGGCGTTCAGACGCATCTTGTGACAGCGGCTTTCTACGTCCGCCTCGGAATGGCGGCAGTAATAATACGAGGGTTTCTGCATGGTGCGGGACAGCGCATGACCGCAGCAGCCACAGAAGGCTTTGCCTTTCAGCGGGTAGTCCCGCTTTTTCTTGTTTGGCTGGGAAAAGCGGAGCTGGCTGGCCTGCACGGTATCAAACACGGCTTTCTCTACGATGGCCGGGTGATGGTCAGGGATGATGTACCATGATTCTCTGTCCTTCAGGTGGCTTCTGGTGCCGCCTACTTCGAGAACCGCCCGCTTGCCGATCACATACACGCCGGTGTAGCGTTCATCCTCCAAAATGCGGAGAATAGTGGATGTACTCCAAATCCCGTGACAGCGGGAAATATCATGGGTGTGATTGCCGTGCGCGGCTTTGTACTGGCCGGGAGTGGGGATGCTTCTGCGAAACAGCTCCCGCGTGATGGCGGTGGCGTTGATGCCCTCGGCGGCAAGCTGGAAGATGAGCTGCACAACGGCAGCGGCCTCCGGGTCAGGCTCCATTCTGCCATCGGCGCTTTTGCGGTAGCCGTAAGGACAAATCTTGCTCTGATACTCGCCTCGCTGCATCTTGGCGTACTTTGCGCTCTTGGTCTTGATGGACATATCGCGGCTGTAATACTCACTGATGAGATACTTGAACGCCACATCCATGCCGCCGGTGTCGCCCTTGAATTTGCTGCTGTCAAAATCGTCGCTGATGGAAATGAAGCGGGTATGGAACAGTGGGAACACACGCTCGATGAAGTATCCAGTTTCAATGCTGTTGCGCCCGAAACGGGAAAAATCCTTGACAATGATGCAGTCGATCTGATTGGCCCGCACCAGCTCAATGAGCTTCTGCACCTGCGGACGCTCAAAATTTGTACCGCTATATCCGTTGTCGATGAACTCCATGATCTCCGCGTTCAGAGCTTCCGGCATGGAAGCTGCGTACTCATGGAGGACAAGGCTCTGATTTTCAATACTCAGACTGTCGTACTTGTAGTCCTCAATGGAGAGGCGTATGTAGAGGGCAATCACATATTTCTGCATTGTTCCAGCACCTCCGCATAGGTTTCAAACTCGCTCTGGAAGCGATAGCGCACCGTGATCTGCTTATTGTGGGATACCTCAATGCGGTCGATCAGCCGCTCAATGAGCGCACCGGTCAGCGCACGGTCGGTCTTGATCTGTGCAGCATCCTGTTTCAGCGCCCGGTGCTGCTTGGTTTGGGCATCCATTGTCCGCAGACCGTCCTCCAACTGTTCCATTTCCACGGCAAGATCGGCAATGCGGCTTTCGTACTTTTCCTTGTAGTCGAAATATTCATCCTTGGTGAGAACGCCTTGAACAAGGTTTTCATACAGGCTCCGCACGATACCGCGAAGCCGCTGGATTTCCTGTTTGCGGCTGGTGATCTTCTCCCGCAGCTCAGCGCGGTCAGCGGCCTGCCGGGGCAGTTCTGCAAGGGAGAGGGTGTATTGCCCCAGCGCCGTATCAAGCGCGTCCTGAAGCATATCTGCCAACATATCCAGCAACGCATCCTCGCGGATGGTCACGCCGGGGCAGGCATCCTTGCTGATTCGGCTCCTGCTCAGACAATGGTAGAAGTACACATCGTCGGACTTCTTACGGATGTTTCTCTGCCGGTGCAGGCTGCCGCCGCAATGGGCGCAGAACACCTTGCCTTTGAGCAAATTCGGTGTGTATGCGTTGATCTCCCGCGCCTTGGCGCGGCTGGCGGTCTGATTGAGAATTTCCTGCACCGCCGCGAACTGTTCCCGGCTGATGATGGCCTCATGGGTGTCCCGCACCACCGTCCATTCCTCGGCATCAGCCTTGACCTGCCGGTGATCCACGGTTTTGGTCTGCCCCTGAACGAGATCTCCGGTGTAGACCTCGGAGCGGAGAATGACGCCGACCGTTCGGGTCTGCCACTTGCCGCTGCCGAGCAAATTTTCGTGGGTGATCTTTCCCTGCATCTTCTTGTAGTGGCTGGGGGTGAGGATGCCAGCCTCGTTCAGCCGCACGGCGATGGTATTCAGGCCAGCGCCCTTGGAAGCCCAACGAAACATCCGCTGCACCACGACGGCGGCAACGGGGTCGATGATAAGCTGGTGGCAATCGTCCTCGGCTTTCAGATAGCCGTAGGGAGTACGCGCACCGATAAATTTGCCGTCCTTCATGGCCTGCCGCTGCTGCGCCCTGATCTTGCGCCCAATGTCCAAAGCGTAGGCTTCGTTTATCATGTTCCGCAGCGGGATGATGATACCGGAATGGGCATCCTCCGGGGCGGCGGTATCGAAGTTTTCATTGACCGCAATAAAGCGGATGCTGCGGATGCGGAAATACTGCTCGATGTAATAGCCGGTGTCGATGGTGTTCCGCCCCAAACGGGAGAGGTCTTTCACAATGACGCAGTTGACGTGACCGGCCTCAATATCCGAGAGCATCTGCTGAAAGCCCGGACGGTGGAAGTTTGTCCCGGTCGCGCCGTTGTCAATGTAGGTATCGTACACGCTGATCTCCGGGTACTGCTCCAGATAGCGGGCAATAATCATCTGCTGGGTTTCAATGGATACGCTGTGCGTGTGGGTATCCTCCACCGAAAGGCGGACATAGATCGCGGCGCGGCAAGCGGCGTCAGCCTCCTGCACGGCCACCGCAGCCGTTTCTTTTCTGCTTTTCCTTGCCATGCTCAGCCCACCTTTCTCTGTTCGTAATCTTTCTGCTGCGCTGCCAGCGCCAGAAGCTGCAACGCCTTTTTGTATTCGTCCTCATGGGTAAAGGTAATATCCAGCTCCTTCTTCCCACGGACGCGGATGCTCTGTACCATGTGAATGAGCGCCCTGCGGTCTAAGGTTTCCAGCGTGGAGAACTGCGTAAACTGTGAAATCCAGCGGTTGCGCTCACTCCGGTTTTCCAGCACCTCCGTGAGTTTTTCCTTGAGAACGCGGACGCTCTCGCGGATGTCCTCAGCCTGCTTGGTGTACTTTGCCTTATAGGAAGCGTATTCTTCCTTGGTAAGCATACCCCCCACAAGACTCTCATAAAGCCGTGCCTTGAACTCCAGCACCTGCTCCAACCGGCGCTCGTTGTCGGTGATGTGGTCGCTGTATTCCTTGGCAAGCGCCTGATTGATGCTGGTCTGGTCAATGCCGGTCAGCAGCGCCTCCAGAGAAGCAATATTGCCGATATAGGCTTTCAGGCTGTCCCGCACACAGTCGATCAGGCTGCTTTCTTTCAGCATGACCGGATGGGCGCAGCCCTTTTTCTTGCCGGTAGGACAATAATAGTAGTGGTACTCCTTGCCGTTTGCACGGTTGGTCTTGCGGGTCATGCGGCTTCCGCAGCACCCGCAGATCAGAATACCGGAGAACAGGTACACCGTATCCTCGTTGGGAGAAGTGCGGGTATCCAGTCCCTTAATGCGCTGCACCAGCTCAAAATCCTGACGGGCAATCAGCGCTTTATGGGCATCCGGGACGCGCACCCACTCGGAGGCGGGGCGCTGCTCCATCTGCTTGATCTTGTAATGCGGCGTACCCTGTTTGCCCTGCACCAGCGTTCCGGTGTAGGTTTCGTCCTGCAAGATGCGGATGATGGTGGTTGCCGACCACTTGCAGTCAGCCTTGTCCGCATAGCCCTTTTTCGCGTAGGGCAGACCGTTGTTCTTCTTGTACGCCAGCGGGGAGAGAATACCCAGCCGGTTCAGCTCTGCCGCGATCTTGGAGGCGCTTGCGCCCTCCAGCCGCATACGGAAGATGTCGCAGACAACGCGGGCGGCGTAGGGGTCAGGGACGAGCAAATTCTTGTTGTCCTCGGCTTTCATGTAGCCGTACACCGGGAACGCGCCGACGAAATCGCCGTTGCGCCGCTTCACGTCCAGAGAAGAACGGGTCTTGATGGAACTGTCCCGGCAGTAGGCTTCGTTCATAATGTTCTTGACCGATACGGCCAGATCATCGCCGCTGTCGTGGGCGGTGTCGATGCTGTCGGTGATGGCGATGAAGCGCACCCCATAGGCCGGGAATACCCGGCGCAGATACCGGCCGGTTTCAATGTACTCGCGCCCCAGCCGGGAGAGGTCTTTTACAATGACGCAGTTGATATTTCCATCGGTGACATCCTGCATCATTTCCTTGAATGCGGGACGGTCGAAGATGATGCCGCTGTATCCATCGTCGATCTTTTCGGAAACGACCTCAATATCCGGGTTGTGCTCCACAAAGTTTTCAATGAGCTTGCGCTGATTGGAAACGCTGTCACTCTCGCTGGAATGATCGTCGGTGTAGGACAGGCGGATATAAGCGGTGGCTTTGAATTTAGGCATGAAAAAGCACTCCTTTCTCCCGGACTGCTCCCGCATGAAAATAGTGGTTATCTGGCTATTAGGTTTTCATCCTTTTCCACACCGATCATAGCACTCTCTGCGGAAAAAAGCGAGGATGTCGCTCAGCGCAAAATGCCTTGCAGACATTCCTCCAACGTAACACCGTTCCCGGCGAAGCAGGCGTTTACCACGAAATCGCCGCAGCGGAAGCGGTAAGGATTTTTGATCTGGCGAATAAAGGCGGCAATGCGTTCTTCCTTGGGAAGATTTTTGTCTACGGATACTTCCCGGATGTCCACCAGTTCATCCGTGTGGATTTGGGTTTCGTTTGGTGTCGGCTGCATCATGGCGATCTCCTTTCTCGGTTTGGTGGGTTTCCTCAAGGTCACATGAATGCGCTGACGGGAAAGGCCATCAGCGCATGGTATCTGACTTTGAGAGGCGGCTGCGCGGGCAGAATTGGAGCCACATAACATAATGGCGAATACCGGCGCAGCCGCTCTGCTTGTCCATTTGAGAAGATCCATCCTATTTGCCACGCGCCCCGGATAGTGGGCATGATGCAGGCCGCCCTTGGCAGGGCTGTCATAACTCCACGATACCGCTGCCTCAAAGAGCTGGCGCATACCGCAGGGTTCCCCCTCAAGTCTGTGGGAGGGCGTGAGCAAGTTTCATTATCCGCCGCGCTGTCATCGCGCCCGATTTGCCGAATCGGGTCTAAGGCTGCGTAGATCGCTCGGATGGCTTTTCCGGAATCACCTCCTTGAAGCCATCGTCGTGGCGGCGCACCTTATGCCGCTATCACGCGGGTTTTGTGCCTGCATCATGGTCTATTCAGTTTTCAACGTTCGGTGAAAGGCTTCGTGGAGAATGTCCCTTCACCTATCGCCGATTTTGGGCCACTTTTGCACCCTGTTTTCAGCAATCAGGGAAAAGTTTTTTCATTTTCTTCATCGCCGCGCCGATGCTCTTGGAAATATTCTGATGGCTGACACCCTCGGCTGCGCCAATCTCATCAACCGTCATCCCATCCACGAAATACATCCACACCCTGCGGAACTGCGTATCCGTCAGGTGCTTCCGAATCTGCGTGACCTTTCTGACGCTGCGGTGGATTGCCTCTGCCCGGTCATGCGCCTGCTCCATGCAGACATCCACGGCAGGAATGGAGGCCGCTTCCTCGGATAGCTCATCCAACGCAAGCGTGTGATTGGCATAGACGTGAGCTTCCTTTTCGGAGGCGTGATAGTCCTCGTCCGACAGGGCTTTCCATTTCAGAAATTCTTTCTCGCTGGCAAAGTCCTCGCGGGTCAGGCGGACGATGACTTCATTGGCGTCCATATAAACGATGGCATCGGGGTCTTTCTTATTCAGCGCATAGATGCTTTTTCTATTAAACATTTTGTTCCTCCGTTCAGATCCGAGTGGGTAAAAAGGTCTGAACGAAGGGCGGCGGGGAGCGGCAGCCCACGGCGAAAAAGTGCCGGGAACGACAAAAAGCGCCCACACAGGCATAAAAGCCTGCATGGGCGCTTCGGTGCGGTTCAGTATGGAAATTGTCGGCGGCTGTCGGAGGGCATAGGTATCCTACGGTGTCCGGGTATCGTCCGGCTATGCTCCCGGCGCGGCTTGTTGCCGCAGCATTAGCGGCACCTCCTGTGCTCTCCTGTCATACGCATAGGTCCCTTTCATCTGAAAAATGTTGGGACAGCAAAAACAACGGCCGCCCCGTACAGAGCAGCCGCCGTTTTCCCTATACCATACGCTGCTTTTCAGTACCGCAAGGATGGGTGTCCTGTTATCGTCGTATTCTGATTTCTTTTAGGGCATTTCAGGACTATCCACAAGGGATACGCTGAACTCCTGCGCGGTTGCCCCCTCCGGCAGCAGCTTTGCCATGACCACCAGCCGCTGATTGCCGCTGTTGGCCTTGTCATACTTCCGGCAGCAGGTGGAGAGGGTCAGAACGGTATCTTCCTCGGAGAAGGTCACGCCATCAAAGTCAAGCCAGTTTTTCCGCGCAATCGTCTCAAAGAAGCTGGTCAGATCATCTCCCGTGGGATCAGGCGCAATATAGTCAAAGCCAATATCCGTGACGAATAGCGCGGTGATCTGGAAAATCATGTCCTCGCCATCCACAGAGAGATAGATATACGGATGCTCCTTTACAAAGTCTGCGTCCATATAACGGTAGAGCTTGGTGAACCGCACACCGTCCGGGTCGCAGTTGCTGGCGGAGTGACCGAAAACAGTGGTGTTTTTGTCCAGCTTATCCCTGCCGCCGATTTCGTTTTCACAATGGGCATAATAGCAGCCCCACATGGCATACTCACCGTTTTCATCCAGCTTCAGGTAATAGCCGTTGTCCTCCGCCTGCATCACGGGATCGTCTACCTCCGCACCGGGGATATACAGCCATGCCACGGTGTCGGGATTCTTCGCTCTGGCTTCCGCCAACTCTGCCTGCCTGTCCACCGAGGGGATAACTTCGCCCGCGGGAGTCGCTGATGGCTGAGACGCAGATGTGCCGGAAGGCGTTCTGTCGGGAATGTCGATAGGCTCCGTCCCTTTCTGATAGCAGCCCATGACTGCCGTGGTCATGGCAAAGAGAAGGACGGCCATGCAGATGATCGGACGAATGATTCTTGTGATTCTTTTCATAATGCTGTCTCCTTGCCGCGCTGGGATAGCGGCGCAGCTCAAAATGTCATTGATTTGTTTCTTGTAGCGAAAAGAGAACAGCGCAGCTTCAGGGCGAGATGCCCGTCCGCTGCGCTGTCCGATGTTCGCTTATGGGGTCATGCCAGCGGCTTTGATGTTTAGCCGTATGTCAGCCGGTCACTTCTTGCAGCGCCAGAGGAAGGTCACGATCTGCGCTCTGGTGCAATCCGCATTGGGGCTGAATGTCGTGCTGGTGGTTCCCTTGGTGATGTTCTCCTTGACCGCCCACAATACCGCATCAGCATAGTAGGCGGTGGACTTCACATCAGCAAAGGGATTGGCTGTACCCGCTGTCGGGGACTTCTCAGAACGCCACAGGAATGTGACGATCTGGGCACGGGAGCAGGTCATGTTGGGGCTGAACGTGGTGTCGCTGGTGCCCTTGGTGATGCCGTTTTCTACTGCCCACAGCACAGCGTCGTAGTAGTAGCTGCCCACAGGAACGTCGGTGAAGGGCATGGTGCTGGTTTTAGAGGCGGGGCTTCCAGCGGTGCGCCACAGGAAGGTCACGGCCTGCGCACGGGTGCAGATGCCGTCCGGGGAGAAATGGGTATCATCGGTTCCCTTGGTAATGCCGTTCTCCACTGCCCAATCCACAGCATCCTCATAATAGCTGCCGGTGGCTACATCCACAAACACGCCGGTCTGGGGGTTGCCGTTGGCTTTCATAAAGATGACCTCGATGGTATGGGTTCTGCTGACATTCTCAAAGGTGTAGGACTTCACCGCGCCGATGCTCTTGCCGTCGATCTTGACGTTGGCGACAGCATAGCCCTTATCCGGGGTGATGGTGAAGGTCTGATCCCGGCCCTCACGGACGCTGACATTGCCGGAGGGAGAAATGGAGCCGCCAGCCCCGGCAGTTGCCTTGATGGTGTAATAGCTGTAAGAATGGCCGCTGCCATTATAACGCCAGTGTGCCGTATAGGTTCGGTTGCCAGTGCTGCCCGTTGGGATGGTGACGGTCATATTGTTCTCGCCGTCAAGCCCCGTGCCGCTCCAGCCGGTGAAGGTATAGCCGGATTTGGTAGGATTCTTGAGGGTGAAAGTCCTCGTCTCGATGGTGTAGGTGTCGGGATTGCCCTCCGCAGTGCCGCCGGCCAGATCATAGGTGATCGTGTACTCGGTGGGTGCAGGCGCGTCCTTTTCGAAGATGGCCTTGACCTCCACGTTGTCGTTCGGCATGAGGAACTTGTTGTTCTTGATGGTCACGCCGCCGCTGATGACTTGCCACTCCTTGAAGTGGTAGCCCTCTTTGGGCATGGCGGTCAGGGTGATCTCCGTGCCGGTCGCAGCGGTGGAAGGAGTTGCGGTGCCGGTGCCGTTTCCGTCATTGCTGACGGTGACGGTGTAGGTGGTGGGGGTAATAACGCTGTTTTCCCACAGCGCCTTGATCTCTGTGTCCCCGCTCACGGTATAGGTATCGCCTACCTTGTACTCCGTGCCGCTAATCTCCCAAGCCTTGAACTCCTGATCGGTGGGAGCGGTGAAGCCGCAGACGGGCAGGATGTAATTTGTCTCTGCCTTGACGATCACGGGACCCATGCTGCCGCTGCCGCCGTTGCCGCTGAAGGTGATTGTGCAATCCGCAAGCGGCGTACCCTCACCCACAGTGACTTCCGCATCGGTGCTGGCAAAGTGGTTGTTATCCTCCGCATAGCGGACGAAGTAATTGCCAGCGGACAAGTTATCAATCTCCGTGCCGCTGCACGCCGTATAGCTTCTTTCGCCTGCCATACGGTATTCCATCTTATCAGTCACGCCGCTGATTTTGCCGTCGCTGCCGCCCACGGTGATGGGCGCGACACCGATCAAGCCGTCAGGAGCTTCCCGCGTGGCTTTGCCGATGCTCCACGCTGCGGTCACGGCATCGGTGCTGCCGTCCACCCATTTGCCGGTCTTGGATGTGACGCTAACGGTGTAATCGCCCGCGTCCGTGCCGGTGTTGCCGGAGATGTCCATAGTAGCGAGATCATAGCCGTTCACGGTCGCGGTATGCACAGAGCCGTTATAGGTATATGTTCCCGTTACGCTGATGTTGGGCTTTGCGGGATCGGTGGGCACGGGAGGTGCGTCCTCCTCGAAGATAGCCTTGACCTCCACGTTGTCGTTCGGCATGAGGAACTTGTCGTCCTTGATGGTCACGCCGCCGCTGATGACTTGCCACTCCTTGAAGCGGTAGCCCTCGTTGGGCGTGGCGGTCAGGGTGATTTCCGTGCCGGCCACGGCTTTTGCATGAGATGCGGAAGCCGTTCCGTTCCCGTCCGTTCTCACGGTGATGGTAAATTCGGTGGGCGCGGGAGGTGCATCTTTCTCGAAGATGGCTTTAACCTCCACGTTGGCACTCGGCATAGTGAACTTATCGTCCTTGATGGTCACGCCGCCGCTCATGACCTCCCACTCCTTGAAGTGGTAGCCCTCGTTGGGCGTAGCGGTCAGGGTGATCTCCGTGCCGGCCGCGGCTTTTGCATAAGATGCGGAAGCCGTTCCGTTTCCATCCGTTCTCACGGTGACGGTGTGCTCGGCTGCGGGGGCCTCTGTGCTGATGGTGAAGTAGTGCTCCGCCTTGCCGCAGTAGTTTCCCGTGCCGTACAGCGTCACCTTGGGAGCCTTTTTGCTGTCAAAGCCCTCGTCGCCCGGTGTGAGGGTGTAGGGATGGACGTTGTTGGAATAGATGGCGGTGTAGTCCGTGTTCTCCGTAAGCTGCTTCGTTTTGTTCTCGCCCGTCTGATGGGAAAGCCCCGTCAGCTTCTTTTCGCTGCCGTCATGGGCGCAGTCCGTCAGCCCCTCGAGCGTCAAAAGCCCATGCTCATAGCAGTATCCAAGATCATACTTGTCGCAGAGCGCGCATTTGCCGTACTCGTCAGGGCTATGGTCAATGGTCTTTCCGTTGACGGTGCTGCCGCAGATGGTGATGTTTTCCGCCGGAATACCGGGCAGCTCCTTTGTGTGCAGCTTGTCATAGACATAGTTTGTGCCGTCCTTTTCCTCAAGCCGGAAGGATTCCACCGTGCTGTTCAGAATTTGAATCTTTCCAATCTCTGAAGCTCTGCCAGACGAGTTTTTCCCGATGCCGGGAATATAGTCGGTACCAGACCTCAAATTGCCGCCCTTTGCGGTCACGGTGCTGTTTTCAATAAGAATATTTATCTGGCCTCCACTTGAGCCATACGCCGCGCCGATGGCGGGGCCGAACAATTCATTGCGAACGGACACCTGGCTGTTCGCAATGCGGATACGGCTCTCACCATAGGATTGGGATTGTGTACCGTTGCCGATAACCGCGTTGACTGAAGACCTACTATCGATTTGGCTGTCCTGAATGTCGATGCTGCCAAAGGAAGCCTTTTCGCCGCCGCCAATCGTGCAGCGATTATAGGTGTACTCATCGTTCAGGCGGATGCTGCTGCCGCGGATCACGATCTCTTCAACGGAAGAATATTCTCCACGTGCGCCGATGATATCGCCCGTCAACACGATGCTGTCCGTGATCTCCAGCTTTTTCAGCGTCTTTGCATCATTCGGTGATTGCACGGTTTCGTCCATGAAAATACCGTAGGTGTGCAGATCGGAATCCCGGATGGCGATGCTCCCATTGCCGCCGACGCGAATGCCTCTCAAATGCGGCAGCCTGATCTCGCCGTTTTCAATAACGATCTCGCTATTGCTGCCCACGCGGATCCCGTCGGTATGAGTGGTGGGTATGTCCGTGGATTCAACGCGGCAGTTTCGGATGGTGAGCTTCCCACCCGGCGAGTCTGCGTCCCAGCCGATCAGGACCTTTTCGCTGCTGAGAAGCGGAAGCTCTGCGTCCGAAATGGTGATGCTTCCGACGCTTCCGCCGGCAGCTCCGCCGATGCAGGCGCCGTCCTTACTGGAAATGGATTTGATCGCATTGCCGTTGATGGTGATGCTTTTGCAATCCACACGCTCGGAATAGCTGTCCGTAAAGCCGCCGATGGCTGCGCCGCTGCCCTCGGCGGAAACGGTGAGCTCACCGCCAGTGATGCGAATGTCGCCCTTACTGCCGATGCCTGCCGCACCGCCTTTTCCGACCGCATGGATGACGCCGCCGTTGATGGTAACGCCGCTCTTGCCGTTGCCTTTATCGCCAATGGCGGCGTTATTGTGATTGGCCGTGGCTTCTATCTCTCCGCCATTGATGGTAACGGTCATTGCCCCGGTGTTATAAATTCTGGCTCCGCCGATGCCGAAGCCCTCTCCCTTGGCAGTTGCCTTGACCGTGCCGCCGTTGATGATGACGCTGCCGCTCTCATACGGCCCGATTCCGTTTCCGGAGAGCACCCTGTGCGAATTTTCTCCAAAGTTGTTGACGCCCCCAATGGCGGTTACATCGCCGCCGTTGATGGTGATCGTGCCGCCATATCCTGTGGTGATCGCATCGCAGGTAGCCTCGGCGATGACCGTTCCGCCGTTGATGGTGACGCTGCCGCCATATCCCATTTGGCATGTGCCGATCCCTACGCTGTCCACAGCAAGAGGATTGCCTTCCGGCAAGGCAAAGGGTTCGGTACGGACAACGCCGCCATTGATGGTGATGCTGCCGCCTTGCCTGAGATTGCCAGGCGTATCTCCGTCGGAGGAAACGTTGCGATCATAATCCGATCCGCCGATGGCGGAGGAGCCCTGCTGTCCTTTGGCGTGGATATTGCCGCCGTTGATGATGATCGTACCCTCGTTTTCATAGTAGTTGTCGTTGGCAGCCCACACGCGCACACCGGCGCCGATGCCGGACAGTCCAGCCACAGGCCACACACTCTTTTCATGATCAGACAGCTCCGGGAGGCACGCCGTCAGCTTGCCCATGGATGCCTCAGCGGTGCTCTGGGCGTATATGGTGAAGGTGTCGCCCTCCTTCACGTTGATGCCCCACGGTACCGTGAGGTGGCAGTCGTCCTTCAAAATCAGATTGACCGCGCCGTGGGTGTCCAAGCGGGGCGTGATGGTCACGTCGCCCTCCACCACGTACCAGCCTGCGGGCATATCGTACCACTTGTTGTCGCTATTGAAAAAATCCTCGATAATAACTCTTTCCAGCACCGTGTATTCGGTGCAGAAGCGCTCCTTGCCGTCCGCGTCCAGATAGCGCACGGGGGTTTGCTCGACAGCGTTGTTCACGGTAATGCTCAGCGCCCTTGTGTCGCTGCCCTCGCTGTTTTCTGCCTTGACGGTGAAGGTGGCGGTTCCCGCCGCAGTGAGTATGCCGCTGATTTCTCCGGTTTTTTCGTTCAGACGTAAACCGGCAGGCAGAGCGCCTTCATCAATGCTCCATGTGATGGGCGCTGCGCCGATGGCGGTCAGGGTATGGCTGTAAGCCTTGCCTGTCTTGCCGTCCGGCAGACTGTCCGTGGTCACGATGACGGTATAGGTGTCTGGCACAAACCGCGCCGTGAGCGTGGTTACATCCTCCGGAACGCTATCACCGGGCGCGTAGAGCTTGCCGTCGCTGCCAAGCCACTTAAAGTAATTGCCTGTAGCTCCCTCCGGGCGGGTCAGACCGTCGGACGCAGGCGCGGTAAATTCGCTGCCGTTTTTCACGATGATCCGAATGCTGCTTTCATCGCCCAGCTTGCCGCCGCCAAGGTCAAGAGTAACGGTTTTCAGCCCGTCAGGACCTATCGTGTCACGGTTCAAAACCTCGAGGACGGGGCGGAAACCGACCTGCGGGTTTTGGCCCGCAGCGTCGCGGTGGCCACAGAAGCGGCTCGAATAGTGCCCGCGAACCGTACGGCGCCACGGCAATCTGATCACAGTATCTTGTCCACACGAAAAAATCCCGTTCCAGTTTTTGATATATCCGTCGTCCTTGTCCAGCAGCCTGTCCCATTCGTTGCTTTGGGGCGTGCCGCGTTCTGAATCACCTGAGCCTGTATAATCACTTCCCTCGGATGGCGCACGCATCGTATAGTCCACACCGCCGGCGGTGTAGTCTTTGCCAAAAATCAACCCTGCGGTGTTCAGGTCATTCCAGCTTATCGTATGCGTTACGGTATAGTCCGCCACAAACAGGCTGTGGGCATATTTGTTCTGCTCTGCATACTCCTCGGTGGTTGCCATCTCCGATGTGAGCTTGTAGGCGTCCACTGTCCCGGCGTAGGTAAAGGGGACATAATGCATTGTTTTGTCCGGCAGAGAGCCGTTCGCCGTGCCGGGAATGCTCACGCCGGAGAGGTCAAAGTAATAGGTGCCGTCGGGAGCGAGGTTGAACTGCTCTGGGGGAACAAACTGCGCCGTCAGCTTGGTTACGTCCGCCGGAACATTATCGTCCGGAGCGTAGAGCTCGCCATCGCTGCCAAGCCACTCGAAGTAGCTGCCGGTATTTCCGTCGGGGCGGGTCAGACCTTCGGACGCAGGCGCGGTAAAGCTCTCGCCGGTTTTCACAATGATCTGGATAGTATCCGAGCTTCCTCCCAATTTTCCGCCGCCAAGGTCAAGGGTAACGGCTTTCAGCCCGTCAGAGCCCAGCGTGCCGGGGTTCAGGACTTCAAGGACGGGGCGGAAACCGAGGAACGGGAAGGAGAGCGTAGTATTGGCGCCGGCATATTTGCGGGGCAAATCGTACCGGCCGCGAATCACACGGTTCGATAGCGTATTGGGTAAAGTATCTTGTCCCCAGGAACCTATATTTCTCCAGTTTTTGATATATCCGTCGTCCTTGTCCAGTATCCTGTCCCATTCGTTGCTTTGGGGCGTGCCGCGTTCTGAATCACCCGAGCCTGTACCACCACTTCCCCCGGACGGCGCACGCAGCGTATAGTCCACGCTGCCGGTGGCGTAGCCTTTGCCAAAAATCAGCCCTTCGGCATTCAGGTTATCCCAGCTTACCGCATGCGTTACGGCATAGTCCGCCACGAACAGGCTATGGGCATATTTTTTCTGCTCTGCATACTCCTCGGTGGTGGCCATCTCTGATGTGAGCTTGTAGGCGTCCACTGTCCCGGCATAGGTAAAGGGGACATAATGCATTGTTTTGTCCGGCAGAGAGCCGTTTGCCGTGCCGGGAATGCTCACGCCGGAGAGGTCAAAGTAATAGACGCCGCCGGGAGTGAGGGTAAACTGCTCATCAAACTGTGCCGTCAGCTTGATTACATCCGCCGGAACGCTATCGCCGGGCGCGTACAGTTTCCCATCGCTGCCAAGCCACTGAAAATAACTGTCGGTATTTCCCTCCGGGCGGGTCAGACCGTCGGACGCAGGCGCGGTAAATTCGCTGCCCTTTTTCACAATGATTTGAATATCCTCAGAGCTGCCGCCCAGCTTGCCGCCGCCAAGGTCAAGGGTAACGGCCTTCAGTCCGTCAGAGCCCAGTGTGCCGGGGTTCAGGATTTCAAGGACGGGGCGGAAACCGACGTACGGACTGGAGCGCGTAGCACGGTTGTAGCCCCAGAAGCGGGCCGAACTGTACCCGCGAACCGCACGGCTCGTCCACGAAGAGCGCGAAATATCCTGCCCCCACGAATGCATCCTGCTCCAGTTTTTGATATATCCGTCGTTCTTATCCAGTATTCTGTCCCATTCGTTGCTTTGGGGCGTGCCGTGTTGGGAATCGCCCGAGCCTGCACTATCGCTTCCCACGGACGGCGCACGCAGCGTATAGCTCACACCGCCGGCGGTGTAGTTCTTGCCGAAAATCAGCCCTTTGGCATTCAGGTTATCCCAGCTTACCTCATGCGTTACGGCAAAATCCGCAATGAATAGGCTGTGGGCATATTTGCTCTGCTGTGCATACTCCTCTGTGGTTGCCATCTCCGACGTGAGCTTGTAGGAGTCCACTGTCCCAGCATAGGTAAAGGGGACATAGCGCATTGTTTTGTCCGGCAGAGCATCGTTCACCGTGCCGGGGATGCCCATTGCCGAGAGGTCAAAGTAATAGGTGCCGCCGGGGGCAAGGATGAACTGCTCGTCGATTTCACCCGCCGCGAAGGCCGTTGTCGGCAGCAGCGTCAGCACCATGCAGCACAGCAGCAGGATGCTGAGGATTCGTTTCTTCATGTCCTTTTTCCCTCCTGTTCGTGTCGGTTCGGCTTATCCGCCCCGTCTTTTTTCTGATTTTCTCTTTTTCTGAGCCGGAAGCACAGCGCGGTGATCGCCGCCGCCGCGGCAAAGGAGACGACAGCCACCAGCACATAGCCGCCCGCATCCTCCCGCAGCAGCATCGCGCCGAACACGCCCCATACGGCTGTCTGTCCCGGCCCGACGACCGTGCCCGCTGTCTGCATCAGCGCCGCACACAGCAGCATACACGCGGCGCTCAGTCCATAGATGCCGCGCCGTTGCCTCCGGCGGTTGTTTTCCCGCACCCGCTGCTTGACGAGTGCGACCCGTCTTGCGGTATCGTACATTTCGTTTGAACCTCCTCTCTGGATTTTTTGAAATGCGGCTTAAAAACCCCTTCACTTATATAGGTACAAAAAATCGAAAAAACTCTCACCCAAAACGCAAAATTTTTCAAAAAAATTTGAGAGCCGCCAAAAAGCAGCTCTCAGGGAGTGGCTATTCGGTTATTTCCTCTGCC
>ULVJ01026081.1_pt1 | contig 17137 bp, 9 predicted proteins | sample 1959361 | NCBI WGS metagenome assembly ULVJ01 (sample SAMEA4835784, study PRJEB28245) | human gut metagenome | biome: gut microbiome; material: fecal sample | place: Denmark | collected 2008
TAATAGGCATTATATAAAGAGCGGATTATGGATATTTTCAAAATATAATATGAAGAAAACAGTATTGTAAAATCGTTATGAGAGCGTTATTTGAAATTTCATTCGTGACGTCTGTAATATAAATCGAATTTTGATTGTCTTTTTTTAAGAGATAAGCTATAATGAACGCAGAGCTTAAATTAACATTTTCGGTCAGATGCAGCTTGCTTATGAGATGTATCTGCGCGGAGAAGAGAATTGGAGGAAAACAATATGTTAGTATCAGCAACAGAAATGCTTCAAAAAGCAAAAGCAGGACATTATGCAGTAGGACAGTTCAATATCAACAACCTTGAGTGGACAAAAGCAATTCTTCTTACAGCACAGGAGTGCAACTCTCCGGTAATCCTCGGTGTATCTGAAGGAGCCGGAAAATATATGACAGGATATAAGACAGTTGTAGGCATGGTAAACGGAATGCTGGAAGAACTCGGAATCACAGTTCCGGTTGCTCTGCATCTTGATCACGGCAGCTACGAAGGATGTATGAAGTGTATCGAAGCAGGATTCTCATCTATCATGTTCGATGGATCACATTATCCGATCGAGGAGAACGTAGAGAAGACAAAAGAGCTCGTTAAGATCGCTCATGAGAAGAACATGTCCATCGAGGCAGAAGTCGGTTCTATCGGCGGAGAGGAAGACGGAGTAATCGGAAAAGGCGAGTGTGCCGATCCGCAGGAGTGTAAGATGGTTTCCGATCTCGGAATCGATTTCCTTGCAGCAGGTATCGGAAATATCCACGGAAAATATCCGGAGAACTGGGAAGGATTAAGTTTTGAGACTCTGGATGCGATCCAGCAGCTTACAGGCGATATGCCGCTCGTTCTTCACGGAGGCACAGGTATTCCGGAAGATATGATCAAAAAGGCAATCAGCCTCGGCGTTGCTAAGATTAATGTAAATACAGAGTGTCAGCTTGCGTTTGCGGCAGCTACACGCGAGTATGTTGAAGCAGGAAAAGACCTTGAAGGAAAAGGATTTGACCCGCGTAAACTTCTTAAACCGGGTACAGACGCAATCATGGCTACTGTAAAAGAGAAAATGGAATTATTCGGTTCTATCGGACAAGCTTAAGCAGCGGCGCAGCATATCTGACGTCTGCTTTCGGCGGCTGAATTTTTCAAAAAAATACTTGCCTTTTTTAGTTGGCGGAGTTATACTGACTGACAGAGACATGAACAGGGGCGTTCCAGCATAGCATGGAGTGCCCTTTTTGTAATAGCAACGAGCTAAAGCACGGGAGTGCCAGAGATCTTGGCGGCTGCTTACGATCCCGGAATGTTCTCTTCGGTGCTTCCGGTGATTTATGGTATGCCATAATCTTTTTTGTATTATATTGTAAAAGCAGTAATACATAGAGTAGTCTGATACAAAAAAGCGTTCATGCAGTCTTGTTAAAAGGTAGGAAGGAAAGGTGAATTATGAGTACAGAAGCAATCAATGTAGCTGAAATTTTTGGACAGAATGTTTTTGACGATACAGTGATGCAAGAGCGTCTGCCGAAAAAGATTTACAAAAATCTGAAGCACACGATCGAAGAGGGCAGGGAACTTGATCTGGAGACGGCCGATGTCATAGCTCATGAGATGAAAGAGTGGGCGATTGAAAAAGGCGCGACGCATTACACACACTGGTTCCTGCCTTTAACAGGCGTTACGGCAGAAAAGCATGATTCATTTATATCGGCTCCCCAGCCAAGTGGAAAAGTTCTTATGAGTTTTTCGGGAAAAGAATTGATCAAAGGAGAACCGGATGCTTCCTCGTTTCCGTCAGGAGGATTAAGAGCTACGTTTGAGGCAAGAGGGTATACAGTGTGGGATTGTACTTCTCCGGCATTTATAAGAGAAGACGCGGCAGGCGCGATCCTGTGCATCCCTACTGCATTTTGTTCTTATACCGGAGAGGCGCTTGATCAGAAAACACCGCTTCTTCGTTCGATGGAAGCGCTCGATACGCAGGCAATGCGTCTGCTTCGCTTATTCGGAAATACAACTTCAAAGAAAGTGACGCCGTCTGTCGGTGCGGAACAGGAATATTTCCTTGTAGATTCAGAAAAGTTTCTTCAGAGAAAAGACCTGATCTATACAGGAAGGACGCTGTTTGGCGCGATGCCTCCGAAAGGTCAGGAGATGGACGATCACTATTTCGGAACGATCAGACAGAGAATCGCATCGTTTATGAAAGATGTAAACGAAGAACTTTGGAAGGTAGGCGTTACGGCGAAAACTCAGCATAACGAGGCTGCGCCGGCTCAGCATGAGCTTGCTCCGATCTATGCAAAAGCGAATATTGCGGTAGACCATAATCAGATCGTGATGCAGACTTTGAAACGGGTGGCAAGCAGGCACGGAATGAAATGTCTGCTCCATGAGAAACCGTTTGCAGGGGTGAATGGATCGGGAAAACATAATAACTGGTCGCTGATAACAGACGATGGCATCAATATGCTCGAACCGGGAAAGACACCGCATGAGAATATTCAGTTCCTTCTTGTTCTGACATGTGTTTTGAAAGCGGTCAACAGACACGCGGAACTTCTCAGAGAATCTGCGGCTGATCCGGGAAATGATCACCGGCTTGGGGCAAATGAAGCGCCTCCGGCAATTATTTCCGTTTTCCTTGGAGAGCAGCTCGAGGATGTGATCGATCAGCTTGTAAGTACAGGGGAGGCGACACATAGTTTGAAAGGCGGAAAGCTGGAGACGAGTGTGCGTACTCTTCCTGATCTGATGAAAGATGCGACAGACCGGAACAGAACTTCTCCGTTTGCATTTACGGGAAATAAATTTGAATTCCGTATGGTAGGTTCGAGAGACTCGATCGCATCTGCCAATATTGTGCTCAATACGATCGTGGCGGAAGCGTTTTCGGAAGCATGTGATGTTATGGAACAGGCGGATGACGTTCAAAAAGCGATCCATGACCTGATCAAGGAATATGCGATCGAGAACCAGAAGATCATTTTTAACGGAGACGGATATTCACAGGCATGGGTAGAAGAAGCGCAAAGAAGAGGACTTCCAAACATTAAGTCTATGGTTGAGTCGATCCCGGCGCTTGTATCTGATAAGTCGGTAGAACTTTTTGAGAAATTCGGAGTATTTACACGCACAGAGCTTGAATCCCGCGCGGAAATTCGCTATGAAAATTATTCAAAGGCGCTCAATATCGAGGCTCGTACGATGATCGATATGGGAAGAAAACAGTTTATTCCGGCGATCATTAAATATACAAAGACGCTGGCGGATACGGTTAATTCGGTAAAAGCCGCAGGTGTGGATGCCAGTGTTCAGCTTGCGACGCTTGATGAGATTACCGTGCTGCTCAAAGAAGCAAGCCGCGCTCAGGCACAGCTTGAGAAAGTGACGGAGACGGCTTCTTCCATGGACGACGGTCCTGATAAAGCGGCTTATTATTATGAGACAGTGTGCCCTGCAATGGAGGATCTGCGTGCGCCGATCGACAAGCTGGAGATGATCGTTGATAAAGAGGCATGGCCGATGCCGTCTTATGGAGATCTGATATTTGAAGTATAATTAGAAACAATGTTCTTGCGAACGATGTTTCGATAAAGTGGAAACAGAGACTTTTTGAGATATGATTCCGAAAGCCTCTGTTTCTTTTTATAATTGACATCTGAAAAATCTCGGGGCATACTTATTGCAGAAAGAAGAGCTGGAGACTGTATTATTACCGGAATGCGGCAAAAACACACATTGTCCGAAATGAAAACAGGAGGTTGTACTATGATAGGAGGACACTTATTACACGGTGGAGACTATAATCCGGAACAATGGATCGAATATCCGGAGATATTGGAAGAAGATTTAAAGTTGATGAATAAGGCAAATGTAAACTGTGTGACGCTCGGAGTGTTTTCTTGGGCGGAGTTAGAGCCTAAGGAGGACGTTTATACGTTTGAATGGCTGGAGGAAATTATAGATAAACTCCGAGAGAGGAAGATACAGGTAGTTTTGGCGACTCCGTCGGGAGGAATGCCGCACTGGCTTACACAAAAGTATCCCGAGACGCTTCAGGTGCAGGCGGACGGTACGGTAAACCTGCCGGGGAAGCGCCATAACTTCTGCTATTCCTCTCCGGTCATGAGGCGGAAGGTAAAGCAGATAGACCGGGCTCTTGCGCAGCGATTCGGAAAGAAAGAAAATGTGATCCTCTGGCATATTTCCAATGAGTTCGGAGGAAACTTCAAAGATTCCACATGTCATTGTGAAAAATGTCAGAAAAAGTTTCGGGAATGGCTGAAAAACAAGTACGGAACACTGGATAAGCTTAATGCGTCGTGGTGGACGGGATTTTGGAGTCACAAATATACAGATTGGGATCAGATCCACAGCCCTTCTCCGCAGGGCGAATGTCTGACGACAGCGTTGACTTTAGATTGGAAGAGATTTTCTTCCGAGCAGATTACAGATTTTTGCAAAATGGAAGCCGATGCATTGAGAGAATTTTCCGATCTTCCGACAACGACGAATATGATGGGATTTTTCAAAGGAGTTGATTACAATACTCTGAAAAATGCAGTTGATATCATATCATGGGATAATTATCCGTTTTGGCATGAGAGAAAAGATGAAGTGCCGGAGGCGGTATATACATCTGCGGGTAATGCTCTTATGAGAAGTCTGAAAAGAGAGCCGTTTCTTTTAATGGAAAGCACGCCCTCTTCTGTGAGCTGGCGTTCTCACAATCCGCTGAAAAGACCGGGGATGCACATGCTTTCTTCTATGCAGGCAGTTGCGCACGGAGCAGATTCGGTTCAGTATTTTCAGTGGAGAAAGAGCAGGGGCGGCTATGAGAAATTTCACGGAGCAGTCGTAGATCATAAGAACGGTTCTGATACGAGAACATTTCGAGAAGTGACGGAAGTAGGAAAGCGGCTGGAGCACTTAAGCGGCGGGATCAAAACTTTTTTAAACAGGGCGAAAGCGGCCATTGTTTTTGACTGGGAAAACTGGTGGGCTGTAGAAGACACGAGCGGACCGCGTCAGGATCTTGATTATGTGAAATGTGTGACGGATCACTACCGTGCGTTTTGGGAGTGTGGCTTGGACGTTGATTTTGTAAGTATGGACGATGATTTTTCGGGATATCGGCTTCTGGCGGCGCCACTTAATTATATGTATAAAAAGGGATATTCCGAAAAGGTCAGAGCGTTCGTGGAAGCGGGCGGAACTTATGTGACAACGTATTTCAGCGGGATTGTAAATGAAACCGATCTTTGTTTTATAGGACGGCATCCGTTGGAAGATGTACTCGGGGTGGTTTCTGAAGAAATGGACGCGCCGTCAAAGGAGTTTGAGAATTGTTTTGATTATAACGGAAAAGAATATCCGGCGTATACGATGTGTGATATCGTTCATGCAAAAGCTAAGACGGAAATTTACTCTGTTTATAAAAAAGACTTTTATAAAGGATGTCCGGTAGTAACTGAAAATGCATATGGAAGCGGAAGGGCGTATTATCTTTCGGCAGAATCGGATCAGAGGTTTCTAAGTGCATTTTATAAAGATGTGTTTATAAAGGCGGGATTGTTGAAAGAAGCATCATCTGCCGACCGCATATTAAAACGACTTCCCCATGGCGTGACGGCTGCAAAAAGAGAGGATGAGACAGGAAGAAAAGGTCTTGTTTTTGTGATGAATTTTAATGACAGGCAGGTTCGTTTGGAAGGCATTGGAAAGCAGATTGATGCAGAAAGTGGAGAAGTATATGAAAATGTGTTGGAAATGGCCCCGTTTTCATGTACGATTTTAAAGTTGAAGTAAAGCGTCAGTATGAATATTGTCAGGCAGTGAAATCAGAACATTAAGATAACGGCAGACAGAGTAAAAGAACGTAAAACGTAAGCCGATGCGCGGCGCGGGAAAATAGTGGAAGAAAGGAATCGAGAAAATGCAGTCAGCAGCAGATTTGAGAAGTTTATTGAACAGGATCGATCATCGTGGATATCCTGCTTATAAAGATACGAAAGGAACATATCGGTTTCCGGGATATGTGTTGTCTATAGATCATGTACAGGGAGATCCGTTTGCGTCTCCGTCAAAGGTGAGCATACATGTAGAAGGAAAGGCAGCGGCATTTCCGAGTGATCTTTACTGTGGGAAAGATCAGCGGATCGCGCTTCAGGATGAATTGACGCGTCAGTTTGCAAAAAAGGCGGATCAGTTTGCTTTTCAGGCAAAAGGTTCGGGAAAAAGTGGGATGATCGCTGTAAGCCGCTGCGGGCAGGAAGTTTTGGAACGTACGGCCTGCAGACTTGATCCGAACAGTGGAGATATCATTTTGCGGATGGAAATCGGTTTTCCCGCAAACGGAAGAACGATCAATGCGCGGGAGCTTGAGAAGATCCTGTTTCAGTTTGTGCCGGAATGTGTAAAGGCCTCTTTGTTTTATAAAAATGCAGATGCGGCCCGTCTGCGTAAAATTATAGATCTTGCGGAAGATCAGAGGTATATAAGAGATCAGCTTCCGAAACTCGGACTTTGCGCTTTTGTGGCAAACGGAAGCATTCTTCCGAGAGAGTCCGGCGTTTCGTCTAAGCCGATGCGCGGCGCAGTAAAGTTTCAGTCTCCAAAGGAGCAGGAAGTGACGATTACACTTCCGCATGCGGGAGTCATAAGCGGAATGGGGATCAAAAGAGGGATCACGCTTATTGTGGGCGGGGGATACCACGGAAAATCTACGCTGTTAAAGGCGTTGGAAACAGGAGTTTATCCGCATGTTGCAGGTGACGGACGGGAGTATGTGATCACCGACGATACGGCGGTAAAGATTCGCGCCGAGGACGGGCGGAGTATTAAAAAGACGGATATTTCTATGTTTATCAACGATCTTCCAAATGGAAAGGACACGGTTTTATTTTGTACGGAAGATGCCAGTGGAAGTACGTCTCAGGCGGCAAATGTAATCGAAAGCATGGAAGCCGGAACTTCTCTTTTTTTGATCGATGAGGACACAAGCGCTACGAATTTTATGATACGGGATGAACTGATGCAAAGAGTGATTCATCGGGAGATGGAGCCGATCACGCCGTTTATCGAGCGGATAAGAGAATTGTATGAAAAACAGGGGATTTCCACCGTGATCGTAGCGGGAAGTTCAGGAGCTTATTTCCATATTGCAGATACGATCCTTCAGATGGATCGATACGAGCCGAAAGATATTACCGGATATGCGAAAAAGGAAGCGGAAGCATTTCCTGCGATCAGTCTTTCTCAAGAGCCGGCGCGGCAGCCTGATTTTAAGAGATGTCCGATCGCAAATGCAGATTTAAAGGGGAATGACCGGATCAAGATGAAGACGATGGGAAAAGAAGCTGTCATGATCAACAAAGAAATGATCGATCTTCGCTATGTGGAACAGATTGTTGACAGCGAACAGGTGACAGCGCTCGGATATTGTATGCGATATGCTCAAAAACATCTTATGAACGGAAAGAAAGATCTTCGTCAAGTGATCGCAGAGATGGAAAAAGTTATAGAAAAAGAGTCGCTTGATGCGCTCTGTGAGAGCAGATCAAGTATCGCATGTATGGCGATGCCAAGAGCGCAGGAAATTTTTGCCTGCTTTGACAGATACAGAAAACTGAAACTTTAATAAGCGTGTTTTCGCAGAAAAAGAAAACGATCAGGATGAAGCGGAAAGGAACAGTAAAATGAAATTTATACATTTATCGGATCTGCATATCGGAAAACATCTTTATCATTACAATATGAAAGAAGATCAGGAACACATTTTGGAGGAAGTGATCGGATATACAGAGAAGCTTCGGCCGGATGCGGTTGTGATCGCGGGAGATATTTATGATAAATCTGTTCCGTCGGCAGAGGCGGTCGCAGTGTTTGACGATTTTCTGACACGGCTTTCATCGGTAAGCCCTCAGGTGTCGATTTTGATCATCGCGGGGAATCATGATTCGGCGCAAAGACTTGATTATGCCAGCCGTCTGCTTGGAAGCCGCGGCATCTATATTGCGGGGAAAGCGCCTGAGACGGAAAAAGAACATTTGAAAAAAGTTGTATTAAAAGATGAGTATGGTCCGGTGAATTTTTATCTGCTTCCTTTTTTGAAGCCGGGATATGTAAGGTTGTTGTGTGAAAACGAGACGCCGGGCAGTTATACAGAGGCTGTCGATGCGGTTTTAAGGAGAGAGGATATCGACTTTTCGGAGCGAAACGTACTTGTATCTCATCAGTTTTATACAGGAAACGGCGAGACTCCGGAAACGTGTGATTCAGAACTTTTCAGTGTCGGCGGAATTGATAATGTAGACATTTCCGCAATCAGCCGATTTGATTATGCGGCGCTTGGACATTTGCACAAGGCACAGAGAGTGGGGGCGGAACATATTCGATATTGCGGGACGCTTTTGAAATATTCGGTCAGTGAAGCGGACTTAGAAAAGTCTCTTCATCTTGTGACGATAGGGCAGAAAAAAGAGGCGGTCACAATCGAAAAATTTCCGCTTCATCCGCTGCGGGACGTACAGAAAGTGCGGGGATGTCTTTCTGGAATCTTAAGTTCGGCAGATCCGAAAAAGCGGGATGATTATGTGAGCGTGACGCTTACAGACGAAATCGATCCTTATAGACCGAAAGAACAGTTGGAAAAAGTGTACAGCCGTATTTTAGAAGTGCGGACGGATAATGAACGGACGCGTAAAAAACTTGAGTTTAAGGATGAGGATATCCGCATGGAAAATCCACTGGAAACATTTTCGGATTTCTATGAAGAAATGCATGGAAGAAAGATGTCTTTAGAAGAGGCGGAAATGATGACGCAGATTTTTGATGATGTGAAAGGAGAAGAAAGATGAGACCGATCAAACTTACGATGTCTGCGTTTGGTTCTTATTCCGGTATGGAAACGATTGACTTTACGAAAATTCAAGGCGGGCTGTTTCTCGTTACCGGCGATACCGGAGCCGGAAAAACAACGATCTTCGATGCGGTGACATATGCTCTTTACGACAGGACAAGCGGCGGACGGCGCGACGGAAATATGATGAGAAGCCAGTATGCCGACGACGAGGCGGAAACATTCGTGGAATATACGTTTGCATATCGGGACGGGCAGTATACGATCCGAAGAAACCCGGAATATATGCGCGCGGGAAAGCGGAAAAATGCAGACGGAAAGATCCGCCTTGTAAAGGAAACGTCAAAAGTCAGCCTGATCATGCCCGACGGGAAGGAGTTTCAGGGGAAAAAGCGTGAAGTTGATCAGAAAATAGAGCAGATCATCGGATTAGACGCCGGGCAGTTTACGCAGATCGCTATGATAGCGCAGGGAGACTTCCTGCGGCTGCTGCATGCGGAATCAAAAGAGCGAAAGAAGATATTTTCCAAGATTTTTCAGACGCAGATATACAGAGACGTCCAGGAACAATTAAAAGAGCAAGGAAAAGCATTGTATATACAGTTAAAAGAAAATGAAGCCGATATTCGGCGTGAGATGGAGCGCGTCGATGCAGACGGATCGAAGGTGCAAAAGGTGTGGGAAGATTTGATTTCCCAGGAAATGCCCTCGGCAGAGGCTGTAACAGAAACGCTCGGCCGGATATTAAAAGAAGGAAAAGAAGCGTACGAAACGATGGAAGCCGAAGAAACGGCGCTTCGGAAAGAATCGGAGCAGCTCCATCTTATGATCGGGAAGAAAGAGGAGATCAACAGGATCTTCGGTCTGTTAGAGCGAACAGAATCGGAATATAAAAGACTGCAGGAACAAAGCGCGGAATATGAGCTTTTGAAAAATCACGCGCTGTTGGGAGAACGTTCGGAACAGGCGAGAAGATTGGAAGTGCAGGCGCTTCGTACAAAGGAAGATGCACGGAGGATCAAAGAAGAAATCGTTACTCTGAATGAGTGGATGGAAGAGCACAGTAAGCGGGAGAACAGGCTGAAAGAAGATGCGGAGCAGGCGGAGAGTGAGATGGATCGGATCGAACCGAAGCTTCGAGAACAGATCGTGCGTTTGCGTGAGATTCTTCCCAGATATGCAAAAGTACGGAAATTAAAAGCAGAGTATGAGAAACAGACAGTTCAGATGACACGCTGCATAGATCAGTGTAAAGCGGCGTCGGAAGATTATGAAGAAAAATACAGAATCTTTTTCGGCGAACAGGCGGGGATTCTTGCACAAGAACTTAAGGAAGGTTCTCCGTGTCCTGTGTGCGGGTCGGTGCATCATCCGCATAAGGCGAAAATTTCCGAAGGCGGAGTCGATGAAAAGACAGTAGAAGAGGCGAAAAAGATCCGTGATGAAGCGGAGCGAAAGAGAGCGGCGGCACAGGAAAAATATCAGGAAGTTCGCGCACAATTTGAAACAGAAGAAAAAGCGCTTTTTGGAGAAAGGTATTCTCGGGAAGATGAAAAACAGGCGGAAGACCGGCTTGCAGAATATGAGAGCCTGCTTGCGCAAAAAAGATCGAATTTGAAAAAGCTTCAGGACGCATACAGAAAAACTGCAGAAGAAAACCAACGTCAGGCAGGGCGGGCGGAAAATCTGGTTTTACAGAAAACGGAACTGGAAGAGCGGTTCGAGCAGGAACAGGAAATGTTTCGTCGGGAGATACGAAAGCAGCGGTTTGCGGATCAGGAGGAATACCGGGAGGCGAAAAAATGGATCGAAGGCTGGAGGCAGATGAACGATCAAGTAAAGACGTATGAAAGTCTGGTCGTTCAAAAGAAAAGCAGTGTTGAGACATTGAAAGGTCAGTTAAACGGTAAAAGGCGGCAGGAGACGGAAAGTGACGTCAGAAAGAAAAATGAGACAGATATGCTTTTGAAAGAAAAGAATGTGCGAAAACTGGAGATTCACGGGAAAAATATTACCCATCAAAGCGCCTGTGACAGCCTTAAAAAGTATTTTGCGGCAGAGGAGGAACTTCGGGAAAAGTATGAAGTTGTCGGTAATCTGAGCAGGACGGCGAACGGAAGTTTGACAGGCAGTGTGAAGCTTGATTTTGAGACGTATGTTCAGAGAAAGTATTTCCGGCAGATCATACAAGCGGCGAACCGAAGGCTTGCCAAAATGACTTCCGGAGGATTTATCCTGCAGTGTCGGGAATTGAAAGATTTAAGCAGTCAGGGGCAGGCCGGATTAGATCTGGATGTGTACGATCTGGTGACAGATTCTGTCCGCGACGTAAAATCTCTGTCAGGCGGAGAATCATTTATGGCGGCGTTGTCAATGGCGTTAGGACTTGCGGATATCATTCAGAACACAGCCGGAGCGGTGAGTTTGGAGACGATGTTCGTAGACGAAGGATTCGGTTCTTTGGATGATCAGTCGCGGGAGAGGGCGATCCGTATCTTGAAAGAACTTGCAGGAGAAAAAGGACTTGTAGGTATCATTTCTCATGTCAATGAATTGAAAGAGCAGATCGACTGGAAGCTGACTGTGACAAAAAGCGGCCATGGAAGCCATGCCCGCTGGATCATATAAGACTTTTATAAAGCTCTTTTTAAATACCGGATGCTGTATGCGGGCAGGACGAGCTGTCCGTTAAGTTCCTGTACGGAAGTGTCCTTGCCGCTTGTGATCGTTTCGTTTTCAAAGGAAAGGATCTGTTCATATGTGCCGTTTAACTCATGGTGTCCGGCTGTGAATTCACAGTCGGATGCGTTGACGGCAACAAGGAATTGCTCTTTTTCTGTTTTGCGCTCGAAAATAAGCTGATGATTTGTAATAACGATATTTCGATAAGAACCGCTGCACAGCGCATCGCTTTCTCTGCGAAGAGCGATCAGGCGGCGGATCAGATCGGTGAGATCGTTTGGCTTAGGCGCATCGAAACAAGGCCTTAAGGCATAATCATTATCAGGTGATTTCGTTCCTTCCTCTCCCCATTCGCTTCCGTAATAAATACAGGGAATACCCGGCATACCGAACAAAAGTCCGTAAGCAAGGGGGATATGCCGCTTGTTTGTCAATATGGAAGCAAGCCGCGTGACGTCATGGTTATCTGCAAAAGTCATGAGATGCTTTCCTCTGTAAATGCACCACTGCTCCGGTCCGTATTGGCGGTTTAATGAGTGGGCGATCTCGAACAAGTTCATGCTGTTAAAGCTGGAATATAATCCTTTGTAACATTCGTAGTTCGTGCAGCTGTGAAGCATTTCGTTGTTGACGATCAGGTTGTAGTCTCCGAATAAAACTTCTCCTACAAGAGCGAATCCCGGCTTAATCTCTTCGCAGAAAGAGCGGAGGCGGCGCATGAAGTTATGATCGAGAGAATAAGCGACATCAAGGCGCAGTCCGTCAATGCCGAAAGTTTCGATCCACATTTTTATGCAGCTAAGCAGATGGTCTGTGACGGCAGGATTTTGCAGGTTTAACTTCACAAGTTCGTAGTGTCCTTCCCAGCCTTCATACCAGAAGCCGTCGTTATATGCGCTGTTGCCGTCAAAATTAATATAAAACCAGTCTTTATACGGAGAATCCCATTTCTTCTCTAACACATCCTGAAATGCCCAAAAACCTCTGCCGACGTGATTGAATACCCCGTCGAGCATGATCTTGATATTGTGCGAATGAAGCGTTTCACATACTGTTTGGAAATCTTCGTTCGTTCCGAGGCGACAGTCGATCTTCGTAAGATCTCTTGTGTCATAGCCGTGATTATCTGATTCAAAAATCGGATTTAGAATGATCGATCCGATCCCGAGCTCTTCGAGATATCCGGCCCAGTCTGCAATTTTCAAAATCCGGTGCATTGTCACGCCGTCATTGTGCGTCGGCGCGCCGCAGAAGCCGATCGGATAAATCTGATAAAAAGTTTCATTGTAAGCCCACATAATTTCAGTCCTTTCAGTTATTATATTTTTGCTGTGATCAGATATATGTTTCCTCGTAAACGGACATCTGTACAGCCAACTGTTGATAGGTAGATTGTAACATATCAAGGCAGAATTGACATTAAAAAGTGTAGTAGATATACTGAATAAAGGCACAAAAACAAAGATAAAGGAAGTAAAAACGGTAAAAAATGAGTTTGATGGAAAGGATCCCCAAAGATTTTTATAAATTATTTTCAAGTAAATATACGGATTACTATATGCTGTTTCTCACGGCAATCTATGAGGAAATGAGTCTGTCTTATTCCGTGCTTGGATTGACGGAAAAAGAGTGCAGGGCAGTTATGAATGAAAAGATCGCGGCAGCGGCTCTTCTGTGGGATGAGGAAAATTATGATGAAGAGGGAGAGTTTCTTACACGTTCTAATATGGCGTCCGTGTGTCTGAAACATTTTCAGGAGTGGGGATGGCTGAAACAGGACTATGACGAGGCTTTGAACAGTTACGTTGTGACATTTCCTGAATATAGTCAGATGTATGTGGAGTTGTTTAGGAGTCTGCTTGATGAACAAGAGAGCGAAGAGCGGGAAAGCGTTATGACGATATACAGCCATCTGTATACATATAGTTCCGATAAAGAAAAAAATAATGAGATTTTAAAAAGCGCCCTTCGTGTTTCCAAAAAGCTTGTGCAGATGCTTGTAAATATGCAGGACGGTATGAGAGGGTATTTTGATGAACTGTCCCGTCAGAAAGATTTTCGGGGAATACAGGACGTCCTTGTAAAGGAGATCAATAACAGTGACAGCCGAAAATATGCGATCTTGACGACAACGGACAGTTTTTATCGATATAAAGAAGCTGTTAAAGAACTGCTTGACAGAAATTTACAGGAAAATGATATGAGCAGGCTGAAACTGTTGCGGGAACTGGAAGAGGTCCGTCAAAAGAAGATGAAAGACGAAGAAAACGCGGGAAAAGTTAAAGATCCGAAAAAAACAGATGAGGCGGAGAAAATAAAAGAACTGCGGCTGGAACGGGCGGCGGCAATGTGCGAGGAAGCGGCAGATACGCTGATACGAATCGAAAGGCAGTTTGATGCGATCGAAAGAAGATATAATAAACTGATCGAACAGAAGACGATTTTTGCGTCCAGGGCGGCTGCGAGAATACGGTACGTTCTTCAGGAAGGAGCAGAAGAAGACCGTACGGTTGCGCTTGTAGATCTGTTGAATAAAAGCAGGAGAAAAGAAGAAATATCGGAAAAACTGGCGGAGCGTATCCGCCTTAGCAGACCTCACAGAGCGTTGACGGATGAAAGTCTGTACAAACGGAAAGAAAAAGGGAGAGAAGCGTTTGTTCCGGCTACTGTTTCGGAAGGCGGACAGGCGGAAGAAAATTTGGAGTCGTTTGTCTTAAAACCGCTTTATACAAGGAAAGAGCTGCAGGAGTTCAAAGAAAGAAACAGTGTCGGAAACGTATTTAGAACTACGCGGCAGACGGTTCGGTCGGCTGAAGATTTGGAAAAATTGTTTTTTATATGGCAGGAAGCGACGGAAAATGCGTTTGGCAGTGGGGAGATCACCGTAGGAGAGGAAGAAGAAACCGAACAGGGAATGCGTTTTTCAACGCTGGAAATAAGAGAGGACTAAGTCATGTTTGAGTATTTGGAAAGTATTTCTATCACAGAAGGGGAACAGATAAAAAAGACGATACAGGCGTTGTTTCGCCAGACATGTATTTTGCAGGTGAAATATGATCCGGCAACACTTGTGCCGAAAGATAATGTACAGTATGAAATCTGTGTCCGGCACAGACATTTTATAGAAGACTATCTTTCGGTACTTGGATGTGAGCTTACGCATGATGCACAAGAGCATATTTTCTGTTTGACAGGCGACGGAGCTGCAAGGGAAAAACTGAATATGACAGAAACGGTGATCCTTCTTATCATAAAACTGATCTATAAAGATAAAATTATGGGAGAAGGGTTAAACGCTCCTGTGACAACGCTGAAAGAAATGCGCGAATACGGAAAGAATACGAACCTGATCGTAAGAAAATTGAAGGCAGATGAATGGAAAGCTTCTCTTTATCTGATGCGGCTTCATCAGATCATCGACGTGCCGGGAGCGGTGAGGGACGTAGAAGACGATACGCCGATCTATATTTACAGTACGATCAATCTGTATGTGACGGCGAAAGATATGAATGATTTGATTGAAGAATATAGAGAGGAGGCAGACGGATATGAAACAGCCGAAGAAAATTTTTACAAGAATGCTGATCAATAACTGGGGCGGCATCAGCCATAAAATGTTGGAATTCCACGAGTATGTGAATCTTTTCAGCGGAAAGAGCGGATCGGGGAAATCGACGGTTATGGATGCGATACAGGTTGTTCTGTATGGGAGTGTGTCTGCTAATTTTCTGAATAAAGCGGCAGATGATTCTAAAAACAAGAGAAGCGTTTTAAGCTATCTTAGAGGAGCGCAAAAAGACGGAACGGCAAACAGGGGAGACGTTGATTTTTGTTCACAGATTGTTCTTGAGATTGAAGATACCGCCACTCATATTGTGACTTGTGTCGGGGCGGCGTTCGAGGTGGCAAAAGGGGATACGGATCTGAAAAAATATACTTATTTCAGTCATTCGGGAAGAATTCCAAAGGATGAATATTTGGAAAATAACGTACCTTATTCGATCGCACAGATTAGAAAACTTACGGAAGAAAGAAGCAGAAGCGCCGATAACAGAGGCCGGGGTGAAGTAAATAAAGTGTATCCGTCGAAAGAAGCTTATCTTTATACGCTGTACGGGGAAATCTTCGGTCAGGTAGAACAAGGTCGTATGATCACGATGGAAAAAAGCGCCATTGCTCTGAAAATGACGAGTGGAACAGGTCAGTTTATAAGAGATTATATGTTTCCGAAAACGAAAGAAGATACGGTGGCGACGATCAGTGAACAGCTTGGCGCGTACAGAGAGATCAAAGAACGGGTGGAAGATCTGGAAAAACGGATCGAAATGCTGGATAAGATCCAAGTATATGACAGAGAACTGACGAATGTGCGTGCGGAGAAAGTACGAACGGAAACAGTGCTCAAATGCATTGATATCGAGGAAAATATAATTCGACTCAAAGGACGGGAAAGTGAGTTGGAATCCGTTGAAAAAGAAGCGGACGAGGCGAAAAAAGAACAGAAGATACTTCAGGACGAACTGCAGACGATACGGGATGAAAGAGCCCGGGTACAGGCAGAATTAAATAACAGCGATTATGGAAAGAAAGAACAGGAACTAAAAGATTTAGAATACAGAATTGCTCTTCTGGCGGATAATTCGGCACAGTGGCGGCAGATCGTGAAAGGATTGAAACGATGGGAAGAAGAGGATGTTGTCACTGATTATGTGAGCAACAGAGCTCTTCAGCTTATTCAGGAAATACGAGGCGGAGCGCTTACGGAAAAGTTATGTAAAGAACTGAGGACACATCTTGACTTGGCCCTTGATAATATTACAAATGAATTGTCGGAACTTCGTATTTCGATCCATGAAACGGAAAAAGACATCAAAGAAAAACAAGATGCTGTCGAAGATCTCCAAAACGACAGAAAACCGTATCCGTTGGAATTGAAAAAGGCGAGACAGGAACTGCAGCGTGCGTTGAGCGACAGGTACGGAAGGAAAATCGAAGTTCATATTTTCGCGGATTTGTTTGATATTACGGATGAAAAATGGAAAAATGCGATCGAAGGACGGCTTGGCAGGATTAAAAAAAGTATGATTACAGAACCGGCATACGCTCTTGATGCAGCGAAAATATTTCGCAGGATGCAGCAGTTTGAAGAAGTTGATCTGATCAATAGTGAGGCGGTTCAAAAGGATTCTCCGGAAGCGGACGAAAACTCGCTATATGAAGCGGTACACGCAGAAAGCGGATATGTTGACCGGTGCTTGAAACGTTATCTTGGAAGAATACAAAAATGTGAGACGGTGGAAGAGTTAAGTACGGTAAAAGACGGAGTCACACCGGATTGTTATTCGTACAGCGGATATATGTTCCGCCATCTGCGCAGGAAGGATTATACGAAAAATGCATGTATCGGTACAAAAGTATCGAAGGCAAAGCTAAGAGAGCTGCAGGAGGAAATTATAGATCTTCAAAGTTCGCTGATCGCAGATCGTCAGACGGAAGAGTCGTTGAAAGAAGCCCGGCAATTTGAACGGTTCGGTCAGGAACCGGAACATTTGATGCGTCTTGCGGGTGCGGCAGA
>ULVJ01000206.1_pt1 | contig 16361 bp, 9 predicted proteins | sample 1959361 | NCBI WGS metagenome assembly ULVJ01 (sample SAMEA4835784, study PRJEB28245) | human gut metagenome | biome: gut microbiome; material: fecal sample | place: Denmark | collected 2008
TATTAACCAATCTTTCTACTTCCTTCCCTGATAATATCAACGATATGCTCGTTAGTGATAATCTGCATTCCGTGACGGTCTGCAGTAATTCCGTCTGTCAGGCGGTAAGTGTACCTCGGAATTCTTCCTTCCATAACAGTCGGCAGATAAGCAAATTTGAAATGCGGACACTTCTCATGCAATGTCTGACCGGCTTCCAAAATATGGGTAGAAATAATGAACGAACAATTCTGATGAATTGAAAAAGCCTCTATGACGGCGACAGTGGCATCATAAGCATCTTTTACATTCGTACCTTTAAATAACTCATCCAATATAATCACCATATTTTTACCAGCAGCAACTTCACTGGCAACGAATTTTACACGTAATACTTCTGCATAAAAATGGCTGTATCCCATATTTAAATTATCCGATACATTTATAGAAGTATATAAACCATCCTGCACCGTAAATTCCATCTTTTCAGCTGCTACAGGGAAACCCATATGTGCCATATATACAGCAACCCCAAAGGACTTCATAAAAGTAGACTTACCGGCCATATTCGCACCGGTTAAAAAAAGCACATTTTGATTATGGCTGATACAAATACTGTTAGCAACAGCATTGCGTACCTGCGGATGGAAAACATTCACCAAATCAATGCGATTATCCGTTGTTGACGATGGATATGCCACAGCTCGAGAGAATCCTCTCTGAGCCGCAACAGCAGCACCGGTCATATAAACATCCAATTCATATATAATATTCATCAGACGCCTTAAATTCTCATAACCACGCGCACGCAGACAATAATCATAATACACCAAGCGGCGGAAGGGGAACTGCTCCACCCCCTTCAATTTCTTCAGTCTTTCCCACTCTTTGCTATGCAGCATCGTCATCACCTCCGAGATTGTTGCACTATAAGCACCATTGCCCTCATCCAATCCGGCATAAAAAGACTCCACTTTATCCAGCAACTGAATAGAGGCAACCACACCTGCACCAATCAACTCATAAGCCTGATCGGCAGCAATACACTGCATCAACTTACGTTTACCGTTATTCAAATAACTGACAGCCCTCTTGGAATGTGCAGGAGTACTCAGATAATACTCCACAGCATCCAAAAGTTTTCTATCAAAAGGAAATTCCAGATTTTTCTGCTGAAAATATTCAAATACAGCACTTCTTTTATTAATGGCATCAGCATCAGAAAGAGGGTTACGAAACATCTGTTCCAACACCATCTCACCACCCTGCGTATGAGTGCGGCTAAACACATTATAAATAGAATTGCTCCTATATTTCCCTAGAAGATTCAAATCATCCAAGGTCTGTTTGTCTACTGTAAAACTCATGATTTCTGCGTCAAAATATCAATAATATGTTCATTACGCACGATCATCATACCATGCCTGTCATTGGTAATACCCGGTTTTAAAGAATACGTATAAGTCGGGCGTCCATCTTTCATTACCGTCGGAAGATATACATAAGAGATATTGTCACACCGCTTCTTCAAATCCTCTCCGGCCTCGATAATGTGTGTCGATATCATAAATATACAATTCTTTTTTTCTGCAAAAGCCTCCATAACGGCAAGCGTTGCCTCATGTGCATCCTTCACATTGGTACCTCGGAACAACTCATCAAAAACTATTACGAGATTTCCGATACGTCCCACCTGTTCTGCCACCTTCTTCAAACGCTGCACTTCCGCATAAAAATGGCTATAACCAAGCATCATATTATCAGGAAGGTTAATGGTCGTATACATACCGTTTTGCACGCTGAAACGCATTTTCTTTACCGGTAGCGGGAATCCCATATGGGCCAAATACACCACAATACCGAATGTCTTCATAAAAGTAGACTTACCTGCCATATTCGCACCGGTCAGGAACACTACATTATGCTCGGCATCTGCCTGAATCGAATTAGGGATTGCATTCTCTATCAAGGGATGAAACATACCCTCGATTTCAAGAATATTACCTCCCAGAGGCAATGCCTCGGCAAATACAAATCCTCGTTCTCTTGCAACCTCTGCAATAGAGATATATGCATCAATTTGATAAAGGTAACGAAGGATTTTCAGTATCAACTCATACCCCTCATACCTCAATAGATTATCATACTTCGATGTCCTGGCATACGACAATTTTGTCTTGCCATTCTCTTCTGGAGTCCAGGCTAACTGAGGAGCTGCCACCAACTGCGCCAACTCCTTGCATTCTTGAGCATAGGGATTATTCTCACCTTCTACCTGAGCAAGAAAACCTCTGACTGTATTTATCAAATTAATACCGGCCAATACACCTTTCAGCACTTGCTCAAATTCCATATCGCCTCCGACACATCTCTTCATTCTCCGCTGCAAGGTATTATCTTCCGGCATCAATCGGGAACGTTCATCACGATTTGCCAAATATCCTTCCAATGCATCAAACCACTCATTCTGGAAATCAAAACGTACATTCTTATCCATAAAATAACGGATTACAGTACTTCTATGATTTATTCTTTCCGCATCAGAGAGAGGATAATGGAACATCTCTTCCAACAATTGTGCGCCTCCTCGGGTACGGGTGCTGTTAAACACCCCGTACACCGAATTACCGCGGACCTTACCAAAGATATTCAGGTCGTTAATTGTTTGTCTATCTATAATAAAAGCCATAATGTCTATTTTAGATTTTACTATCTGCCTCGCCGTCTCAACCAGATAAACAGGGCAAGTAAAAGAAGGAAACAAGGCAATATCCACACAAACATTGCGCTAAGTATAGAAGCAGATCTCTCATTGAGGAACACTTCATTATCAGGAGCCTGCGGACGACGGATGTCAATAGGTACTTCTCCGTCAGACAGCCAATGGAATCCACCGGCAATCAGATAATAATTAAAGGCACTGACTCCCGGACGGGTTTTCAACAATTCACCGTTGCTTACACAATCTGCATCACCGATAATCAATATCTTCTGCTCTCTGTCACCCTTCTTGCGAGACAAAGCCAAGGCTGTCGGATAGGATTTCTCCACCTCCCCGGCTTCTGCATTCAACGCAACCTTGCCGTCCACAAAATCCACTGTTTCCAATTCATTCCAGCTTCCGGACTCCGGACTCATCAATAAAGGCGTAACTTCAAAGCCCTTATCTTCTGTATATTCCAAGCCGACAGCATTAGGCATCATAATACCATACCCGTTAATTCCCAATTGATGGAACCAATAACTAAGTTTCTGTGCTCCTTCTGTCGGACGGGTCAATACCAAGTCTGCATCATACTCCACAGTCGGACAAACTATACATCCCGGCATAAAACGTACACCCAACGATGCAATCAAAGGATTCATCACCTCCTGACGCTTCGGCTCGCCAATAACCACCAGATTGCCTCCACGTGCGATATATTCGTCAAAATATTGCTGTTCCTGTTCATTCAAAGCCTCTTTCATCTCTGCCACAACCAGAATATTGATGTCTTCAGGTATGCCTTTTTCCAAAGTCACTTCGGCAAAATCAAATCCTTGATTTATCAATGCATAACGGAAATTATTAGCGTGAGTAAACATACTGTACGCACGTTCGCCGACATTATCTACTGCACGTTCGCCATGTCCCTGCAGGAAACCGACTTTAGGGAGGTCCATAACAAGTCGTTTCAACGCAGCAGAAATTTCCGCTTCAGTCGGGAAAATCATATTGTCATCAAAAATACGCAAGAATGTTTTTTTACCGTTGTATTCCAACTCGCGCACCAATCTGTTATGCTCGCCGGACAAGTCTATCTTCGCTTTTATCTGCTCGGGAGTCAAAAACATTTTAGGATTCAGATCATTGATTTTCATCATTTTCTTGGCTTGCTCTTCCATCGTCAGGTTACCCTCTTCCTGATAGGCAGGAACGCTCGGAGTATCATAATAGTACACATACTCCATTTCCATGTCCGGTTTGAAACGAACATACTGCTCAAAAAGCTTCAAATCCTCATTCACACGTGCCGGCAGACCAACCCAGAAATACTTGTCCAACAAATTGACATAAGTTGTCATTTTAAGCTTGCCATCCATTTGTCCGATTATCTTCTGGCTATTAGGAGTCAACGTATTCAGTTTTGTAGCGGTTGCATCATAATAGCTTTTGAAAGCCGGACGCGAAGTGACATATCCAAGAAGCAATACAATAGCCCAAACACCCAAATATTTTCCCCAGGTAACAGTCCATTTGCTCTTTTGTCTTCTGGACTGCAGACGAATGATTGCCATTGCCAAAAACAGGGCTATCACCAAAAAGAAATAAATAACATTTGCACTGCAGACCATTCCTGACAAAAACTCCCGAGAACGCCCGGGCATAGCCAACCAATAAGTCAAGTCGCGCACGAATTCGATATCCTGCCACCATCCCTGTACATAGGTAAGCAACGACAATACAGCCAGCGTACCGACAGCAGCCACCACCTGATAGGAGGTCAAGCTCGACATCAACAAACCGATAGCTGCATAAGCACATATCAAAAAGTAGATACCCAATAAACCGGTCAGTACCTGAGGATAATCAAAATTCTTGATGATAATAGCACCGATGATAACATAAAGCACCAGAATTCCCACTAATACAAGGGCGTAAATCAACATGGATAGATATTTTCCCAAGATAATCTGTACATTAGTTACCGGAGAAGAATATAACAACTTAATAGAACCGCTTCCCAATTCACGGCTCATCAAATTCATTGTCAACAATGGAATATATAAATAAAGATACCCCTGTACAACAGTCAACACACCATCCCAGCCCCCGAAGAATCTGGAAGTCCCGTTTGTCACTCCATATCCCATTTCTCGTCCCTTCATCACACCGTCCACCAGACCGGCAAAGTCCATACCTGTCTGAAAGGTGTATAAAATCAAAATCAACCATGCAATAGGCGAAAAGAAAAGCGATTGCAATTCTGCTTTTGCAATTTTATAAATAATCTTCATGATAATCTGTATAGAATAATTTATTATTTTCTTGACAATTCAGCAAAAATATCATTCATTGAACTCTTTTCTTGCCTCAACTCAGTCAATCCCCAACATCTGGCGGAGCTGGCTTCCACTAATCGTTCTGTCACCTCCTGAAAGTCTTTGTATTTAATTCGGTAATTGGGTCCTCCCAGTTCCTCGACATCCAACACTCCCGGCACTCTCTTTAAATCCTCTATCGCCGGCATGGCCATCAGCGAAACGAACAGAGAATCCGGCACAATATAGTTGTCAAATTCCTCCACGGTTCCGGCAAAGACCAAACGACCTTGCTCAATCATGCGGATATGGTCGCAAACAGCCTGCACTTCCGAAAGAATATGTGTAGAAATAAGCACTGTATGTTCCTCTGCAATCTCTTTGATTAAATGGCGCACATCCAGAATCTGATTCGGGTCGAGCCCATTGGTCGGCTCATCCAACACCACAAAGTCCGGATTATGTATAATAGCCTGGGCAATACCCACTCTCTGTTGATATCCCCCGGAAAGATTTCTAAGCAGACGCTTGCTGAAATGACTGATACCACAACGTTCCAGCACTTTCTTCACAGCTTGAGGAATTTCTCTATCCGGGATATAACGCAAAGCGGCACAATATTCCAGATATTCTGTCACCGTCAAATCCATATGCAAGGGGGGATTCTGAGGTAAAAAGCCGATGTGTCTTTTAGCCTCCACCGGATTTTTACTCATACTGATACCCTTGATATAAACATCCCCTTCCGACTGCCGTAACACACCACACATAATGTTCATCGTTGTGGATTTCCCGGCTCCGTTGGAGCCGAGTAATCCATATATTCCATGCTTGGGAACTTCAAAATTGATATCACGAATAGCCCACTGTACACTATAACGGTGTGAAAGATGGTCTACTTTTACTATTGTCTCTTCCATTGATATTATAACTTTATATTTTTTAGCTCTACTAATTCATACACACTCCATTATCAATACCAGTCGTGACTAGTTGTATGCCATCCTATCTGTTTGATAGAAGCCACCTTGCCACCGACATTCTTCTCAAAAAGCAGTACAGGAGAATTTATGTTTCTGATATCATAAGCCTGGATAGTTCCATCCTCACAACCTATCCACAATTGATCCAAGTCAAAAAAGGCATAAGCCAATGAGGTGATTTTAGAAGGAATGGTAGCATTGAATTTTACTACCCTCATAGAGAAATCAAAATAAAAATCCGGACGTTGAACAAAATACAATTCATTACCTACAGAATAAAAATCACGGTATTTTGCATCCTCTGCATAAGTGGAACTACGATAATTAGAACTAACCAAAAATACAGAAGAGGCATCCAATTTCACCGGTAAAGTAAGCTTACGCTCAAGTCCCGCATACTTAAAAGCAGCGCTACGATTATCAAATCCAAAATCTCCTATGATAGTACCGTCTGCACCAGGTTCGTTATAATATGCCGTAAACAACAAGCTTGTACTGGTAAATCCCCAAGAGATGTGATTCTTCTGCGAAAGATAAAGCATCTCTGTTCCTTCTGCAAATCCAGAGACAGGTACGTTTACATGACTCTTCAAAGGAATAACTCTTGTTTTATATACAGAAGTTTTGTTATACATATCTTCTCCCACATCCTCTCTCCAGGTTGTAGCCATAACAACTCTACGATTCTTGGCATCATAACAAGGGATATTCTGTCCGTAAGTAGAATGTCCTAACATTGTAATCTCATACCCCTTGGCATCAATATAGTAAGGTTCTGTAAGATATTTTCCCACCAAATAGTTGGCAGATCTCATTCGTGTAAACAAACGTCCGTCTTCAGTCACGATAAAGGAAGCAGAACCTTCTCCAAAGCTGGGACTGCTGGGAGCCTTTTCCCTCATGGCTGCAATTTTAAAATCAGCAGGAGCTCCATCCAAGAACTGATCTTTCACCTCGTCCACCTTCATCATATTCTGCACATTAACCTCATACGCCACCTGATCGGTCAGTATCACACAAGCACCACCGGCGCTGACATCGCGGGATGTTTCCATGACCAAATCCTTTGGTTTTCCGGGTATATCGTGTCCATTAATGGTTGCATAGACATCATCCTTCAATTTATAGTTAACCGTGTTTTTACCATTCTCCGAAACAGTACGCGGGCTGATTACAGAAACTTTTGACTTATCGCCATTTTCTGACAATATGAACCAATCGTCCGGAGCGAATGGAGGATAGAAATACACAAACAGTCGGGCAGGGAACGTAATTCCGGTCTTTTTTTCAATCACGCTGAAAGTTCCCCACTCTCCCATATCGTTACTATAGCGAGTCAAACCTATCTTTTTCACAACCTCGTCCGTAGGCATATCAAAATCCAACTCCTCGCTGATTACCACTCCTTTGATTTTCCATTCATAACGCACCTCTTCTGCACGCATTGCCGAATCTGTTTCCCACGTGAACATTTTACTGCCCCTGAACTTCATGACTTCACCATCTCCCGCATAACCAGACATACGTTTAGGAGAACTTGTATTAAAATTATCAGACCATAACGGAGGATTTATCTCCTCATACGAATAGTTCCCTTCGTCCTCAAAACATCCGGTCAACAGACCGAATAAAAACAATATAATATATAATCTTATCGATTTCATGACATCAACTTATTATTAGATTAAACTTCCACAGACATCGGTAGGCCATTCTCATCCTCCGTTGGATTCTCCGCCAGCCATTGCTTGAACAATTTCACTAATTTAATTGCCTCATCAGGAGCACTCTTTATCATATTTCCATCCAAACTGTATGCTCCCGGTATATTCTCCAGGAATGTCTTGTATTTCAAGGATGAATAGTTTCCCAGCAACCCGGCAGAAACTTCCAGGGTCCACCATTCCGGTTTCACAGCATCTTTCGTCAAATGGATAACGGCTTTCGAACGTTCGAATTGTCCCACCTGCAATTCATCGCTCGGCACAATTTCAACCACCAACCGGATGCCTTCCTCCAAATCATTCAAACGGGCACTGCGGTTCATCCGGATTTGAATTGTATCCAATATCAAAGAAGCTCCTGCCGGAATCGGACGCGCACGGAAAGTATAAGAATTTTCCAGAACATATTCATCCGGAGTAGCGGTTGTCATATCTTTCACAACCTTCAAACCGAAGTGCAGATCCTTCGTCAAAGGTCTGCCGGCCAAGGCAACTACTATTTCTGCCATCACATGGTCGTCTGTCGGCTTGGCAAAAAAGAATGTCACATCCGTAGAATCGGCTTTAGCAGTACCGGGAGCTTCCTCATCCATAAAATATTTATAGAAATAAACTTCATGGCGTTCTCCAAAAGGTTCGATATCCTGTTCCGTACATGCACTGAACAACATCATCCCCAAAATCGCAAACAATATAAAGATTTTCATTTTTTCCGTTTTTAAATGGTTACATACTCTGATTATCGGGGATAGGTAGCATATACTCTGATTTATTCAACTCACGCTCCTCTTTCTCCTTGAAATAAATCTTTGCCCCTAACCGTTTGTATAAATAAAACAACTGTCCTTCCGAAATCCATTCCCGTTGGGCATCACGAATCAAATCCCTTTGGAACATCTCGAAATCCCGTGCCACCTCCAACTGCTCCATCGTTTTCCATTCATCTCCGACTTGTGCCGTTTCAGAACGTTTCTCGCGAATTTCATTCAAGATTTCATAAGCTTCAGCGAACTGATTTTTCCGGGCATAACATTCTGCCATAATGTAACGCATTTCTGTCGCACGGATTACAGGCAGAATACGTATATTCTTCTTGCGAATTTCTGCATTGTCACTGCAATACCATTTACCGGAAATTTTATAATTTCCATAAATGCTGTTATCCTCCGGTCTATACAACAAAAACCTGGAACGAATGTCCATCTCAGATTCGTCTGTCTGTCCGTCCGGACTTTTAAATATTTTCTGATTATCCAAATCGAGCATCAGCCAATTTCCCTGATTCATTCCATCTGCTTTTTTTCTAAAGAAACTTCCCAAACTATAATTGTCGTAAGCCTCCTCATTATAGACTGCAAAAATCAAATTGGAAATACACTTCAAATCCTTCTTGCTTTCAAAATCATTACCACGCAACTCCCAAAATTCATCTTTTGAGAACATATCGTAAGAGCTGCCCTGTGTACCGGTTGCTTTGAATTTCAATACAGCATCAGCCATCTGAAAAGCCTCGTCATACATTCCCGCATACTGATATGCTCTTGCCAACAATGCTGTGATAGCATAATAGCTCAACCGGAAACCGCGTCCCTGGAAAAAACCGTCTATCACACTCGAAGATTGATATCCTGGCATCCCCCATTCAAACTCTCCATTGAAACGAGTCTTGCCGGAAGCGCTCAAACTCATACCCCAGGCCGTAGTATCAAACTCTATTGTAAGTTCGCGAGCTTTATTCAAATCGCGGATAACCTTCTCCATAAAAGGCTTTACAGCTATCCCGTTTGGCTGGATATTAGGGTAGTCTTCCACATAAGGCACCCGTTTTTCTCCGTCATCATGAATCAACGCCGGCGCAAACAACCGCAATAAATCGAAGTGCACCAATGCCCGACAAGCATATGCCTCCCCTAAAATCATCTTACGCTCGACCTCCCCCTCTGCAAAAATATCGGCAGATGCACGCTCCAGATTCTGAATCAGATTATTTGCATTAGCCACCACATTATATCCATCCTTCCAGATATTGTCGATAGTCGGTCTCAATGCAGAATTGTAATAATCATAGTTTCGGGCTATCTTATACATATTAGTCCCCTCCTCGCCATATTTCCAAGCCCAGGTATATTGCCGTGACATACAGTCCACCAATCCAAACTGAAGTTCCACTCCATAAAGATTACGGGATGCCATCGCTTCGTAAACTCCCGCCAGGACAGAACGATAGCCATCACCCGTTGTAAACAGCTTATCGCTCGTAGCCTCACCTTCCGGTTGCAAATTCAACCAATCCTTGCATGAACTCAATGACAACAAGGATAATAGAATCATAATTTGTATATATATTTTCATACTCAAATATTTTATTGTTAGAATCCTAACGACAATGTAAAGCTATAGTTCTTCGCATAAGGATAGCTTGTTCCGCGCTCCTGCTTTATGTTCGACCAGCGGCAAACATCATTCATGTTAAAACGCAATCCCAACGAAGTCAGTCTCATTTTGCGAATCAAGTCACGGTTAAAATCATAACCGCAAGAGATACTGCTAAATGCCAAATAATTATTATCCTGTACGAATCTTGATGTAGGCTGCGTCTTTTGTTTGTTCTTCAAGTCAAAGAACGGAGCTATATCACCCGGATTTTGCCAACGCTGAGTCAGTACACGACGGTCTACGTTGCTTCCGTCAATATCTGCCTCTTCTACCTTGTTTTTAATGGTCTCGTTATAATCCTGAGCACCCCACTGATAGAGGAATGTTGTATTTAGGTAGAAACCTTTCCAAGCTACATTGATACCGAAAGAACCTTGTGCATCCGGACTCTTGTCACCCACTACCACTTCATCAGCGGCATTCCATACATACGTACTCTGGCCGTTTCTCTTGCGGAACAGTTCCTTACCGTTTGACGGGTCTATACCATAAGAAGGCACAGCATAAATCGCAGTTGTAGATGCTCCTACATAGTACTGAGTCAACGGGATATAGAGCAAATCTGAATAATCTCCGCCCTGTCCCTGATTCTTTCCATTGTGAAAATCCTGGATATTCTTATTATATCTCTCAGCCTCCTGACCCAATTTTGTAATCTCATTCTTATTGGAAGCCAGAGTAGCATTTACAGCAACAGTCCAATTATCATTCTGGAAAACAGTTGTATTCAATTTAATCTCAAAACCTTTGTTCAAAATCGAACCGGCATTTGTGTAATAAGTAGAAAAACCTGATGATGTGCGGACAGACAGCTGTTCCAACTGATTCTTGGTCTCCTTGCGATAATAGTTTCCTTCCACTACAAGACGGTCATGGAACAAGCCCAAGTTAATACCCACATCCAAAGTATATGTCTTCTCCCAGGTTAATTTCGGATTACCCAAAGCAATCAAAGTATTCGATGGTGTATCGTAATACCATTTGTCGGAAGTCTTATAAGTGGAAATTGCCGCATAAGCCGGGAAGTTGACATTACCGGTAACGCCATACGTTCCACGAACACGCAACAGACTAACCAACCAATTATCTTTCAACCATGAATAGTTATGGAAGTTCACACCGGCACCCACAGACCAGAAAGGAGCGAATCTCTTGTCCTCGCCGAACTTAGAAGAACCGTCCAGACGGAAAGAAGCGTCCAACAAATACACGTTGTTGTAAGAATAGTTAAGAGAAGCCAGCATACCTAACAGACGGCTCTTGTCAGAAGAGACAGCCGACTTGCGAGTCTGCTCTGCAGCATAAGTAGGAGAGTTCAAATTACTCAACTGGAATCCACGATACTCTATTGCAGTCGTTTTACTATGAGATTCCTGCACGTTCAATCCGGCGGTAGCATTAATGAAATGCTTGTCGATACCTTTATTGAAATAGAACATCGCATTGGTGTTCCAAGTGAATCCCTTGTCAGAAGAAGTTGTTAAAGTTCCTCTTTCACGAGTCGGAGATCCCTTGAAACTCGGGTCTTTAGGGTCGCTGAAGCTCTTCGTTTCAGAATCGGTTCTTGTCATAGAAAGCTGTCCCTTAAACGAGAAGTTCTTTGTAAAATAGATATTGATACTGAAATTGTTAGTCAAGTCGTTCAATCTTGAGCGACCGGAAAAACTTCCCAATTTCTCAGCCCTGTAGAGAGGATTGGTTGTCTTGCCGTCTTTCAATGTCTCCAACAACTCGCCGTCGTTTGAATACGGAGCCCAGTACGGTTGCAACTTAGCATAAGTATCAAAATTTCCATAAGGAGAATCCTGTGATTTAGTCACATTGAACGAAATAGAGTTCATAACCTGCAACCAGGACTTATTGCGGTAGTCCAGATTCAAACCAACACCTACATTGTCACGATAAGAATCAATCATGGCTCCGTTGTGTGTTCCGTAGTTCAAATCCAGGCTATATCGGATACTTTCAACACCACCGGAAACATTCATACTGTGTGAATGGTTGAACACATTGTGCAAAGGCTGAGCCAGCCAATCGGTCTGCACGCCACGGCGCACCTCATTCACCAAATCATTGTAAGCAATATCTTTCTCCAACTGCATGCCAGGATCTCCGCTTTCTGCGATATACTTTCCGGACAAACGTTCCACTTCAACCTTTTCCCAGGCATTACACAAGTTATAATCTGACAAATCCGGTAATTCAACTCCGGCATTAAAATTATATGTCACCCTCAATTCTCCCGGTTTCGGTGCAACAGTAGTCACGACCACCACTCCGTTGGCAGCACGAGAACCGTATAGAGCTGTAGCGGCAGCATCTTTCAAGATAGTCATACTCTCAATGCGGTTGATATCCATATCGTAGACTTTCTGTACAGATACTTCAAAGCCATCCATGATAAAAATAGGCAAGTTCGGATTGTCCTTCAGAGAAGTTCTTTGCGAACGTCTGGCTTTTTCCATTTCCAGACCACGATTCATACCGATACTACCCTCTCCGCGAATGGTAAACTCCGGCAAAGAGTTCGGGTCAGAACCAAACAATTTATTATCCTTAATTCGGAATGACGGCTCGAAAGCCTGCAGAGCAGCAATAACGTTTTTATTATTTGTTTTTAACAGCTGATCTTTATTGACCGTAGTTGTATTACCTGTAAAGCTCTCTTTTTTCAGTTTCATGTATCCGGTTACAACCACCTCTTCCAACTCCTCCTTGGCAGTCTTCATCACCACATAAAACTCTTGCTGTCCCTTATATGCCACTTCTTTCGGCTCCATACCGATAAAAGAGAATACCAATGCCAGATTGGCTGTTTCGGGCACTCTCATGGCAAACTGTCCATTGGCATCAGTCACAGCACCTACAGAAGTTCCCTTCACCAAAATGGTCACCCCCGGTAGCGGCTCCTTTTTTTCATCAACCACCTTTCCTTTCAAGAGCACCTCCTTGATAGTCTTTTGAGGCACCGTCGGTTTCAAAACAATCACATTGTCTTGCAACACATAGATCAAATCCGTACCATTCAGACAAACATTCAAAATAGTCCGGATATCATCCCCCTTCACATCGACATCCACCTTGCCGATTTTATCCAAATCCTCCTCATTATACATGAAAACAAACGATGTCTGGCGTTCTATCGCCCAAAGTACATCCTTCAGACTGGCAGCCTTCATCGAAAGCGTCACCTGTTGCCCGTTCTGCGGGTAGACATTTGCATGAACATGCAACATTCCCAGCAGAACAAATACAAATGTCCATCTAAACATAAGTCGCAATTTTTTCATAAATTTGTAATTTGATTTTTATGTTGATTATTTTGACAAGACAAAATGGTCAATCGGTAGGGATGCTGCAACATCCCTACCTTTTTATCTGCCTCGTCTGATTCTTAAAACTTTTCCATTTCTATCTATTTTTATACGTCCGTTCGCTTCAAAAATGCGCAGAATAGGATCTATCGATTCGTCACGTCCTACATTAAATCCGAAGCGATAATCCTTTACTTCTTGGTTTTCGTAAAACACCGTTACATCATACCAACGTTCAATGGCATGCATAATATCCTCCAGCCGAACATCCCGAAAACGGAAACCGGCATCCTTCCAAGCCACGATATAGCTGACGTCAACCGTCTTGATTTCCTGCTTCCCGGTATTTTTGTCCAATACGAACTGCTCATTCGGCTGTAATATCCTCTGACGGACACCTGGACCGGAAACAGCCACCTTGCCTTCAACCAAGGTTGTGTGTACACTCATATCGTTGTCATAATCCGCCACATTAAAACGGGTTCCCAACACTTCAATGTTGTAATGGGAAGTTTTCACAATAAAAGGCCTTGCCGCATCTTTTGCAACCTCGAAATAAGCCTCTCCATGCAACTCTACCTCACGGGTATCCCCTGCAAACCGAACCGGATAACTCAAAACAGTTTCCGAGTTCAAATGAACAACAGTCCCATCGCTAAGGGTAAGTTTAAACTCTCCCCCACGAGGAACAGTCACCTTATTAAAAACCGCTTTTTCGACAGCTTGCACCAAACTGTCTTTATAAACCAAATTGCCACCCTGATTAAAAATATTTGTAGCCGATTGTTTCTCTACAATCCCCCCCTTCGTCTTTTCCAAATCCACGACTTTACCATCTGCCAACGTCAATATCGCACGCGTACCGCCCTGCACCACTTCATTTTGTGCCACCATGCTCCCGACTTCTGTTTTCTGCTCCCAATATAACATTGCAGCCACACCAACTCCGCAAACCAAGGTCACTACTGCAACCCAACGCAAAACACGGCGATGCATTTGTATCTGCCTGCCTGTTGTTCTCTGACGCCGCTTCTGTAATAATTTCTCCCATCCGACCGACCTGTCGAACTTGGCAGCATTCTTTTGAAACGCCTCACGATTACGCTCATCTAAAATACGTTCATAAAGATTCCGGTTGCCTTCCGACTCCGACAACCATTCATCCAAACTGCTTCTGTTCTCTTCAGAACAATCTCCAGACAAAACATGAGCAATCTTTTTCGCTATCTCAAAATCCTTTTCTGTATTTATGCCCTTTTCCATGTTCCTTATAACAAACTCCGTTTATAATAAGACACAAAAAGGCATTTTTATGGGGAAGCCCATCCCCACTTTTTTTTTCAAAACAACAAAAAAAATGTTGGCAGAATTAAATACGCACTAAATATGCACTAATTTAATTCTGCCAACGGGTAAATAAATATTTTTAATAACGGTCTCCGGATGAACTAAAAGCATCAACTTCTTTTACAGAAACAATACTAGCTCCCAAATCAAACTCCTTCAATAACTCCGGATTCTCTTTCATCGTTTTAGCATCGTAAAACAGCAATTTACCTTTTCCCGTCCCAACGACCAAATATTCATAATCTCTATAAACAGTGTAATTCATATATGTCACTTTATCACCACTGTTTAAAGTGATAAAAGGATGGTCGCTCATTTCGTTCTTCTTCACATAGCGTATCTCATGACCATTGGCATACAAAATATAATTGTTTTTAGGGTTAACACTATAAGATGATGCCCCAGCTGTAAGAATCACAGAATTTTCATCCAACGACCGTCCCGGAAACTCCTCGTCCTGAACCCCGGAAACTTTTGCCAACAACCCGTCATTATTGTTTACAGCATAAATACCCCAACGCGTCTTACCATCAGCTCCATTGTAAAAAACATTCATCAAACTATAATAAGGTCCGAAAAAACCCGCAGAGGCAAAACCTGCATAAGAAGCATAAATAAATTTAACTCCATCCGGGAATTGCCACGCCGGACACATACCTTCCATAGATACTCCGGGCGTTATTTTTGCCGGTACTAATTTAGATAACTGGTACTGAGTTCCAACAGGAAAATTTCCTCCCCAAGGGGTCGACATAACATCTCCACTCTGATAAAAAACGATAGTCAACATTCTGTTATTTTTTTCATCATAACAAGGGATACAGGAAAAACCGATTTGAGGTTGTCCAAAAGAAGTGACTTTATATCCCTTTTCATCTGCCACCAATGGTGTTGACACGAAATTACCTCCAAGATTATTCATGGACATCATCCTTCTGTAAATTTTTCCGTCCTCCATAGCAATAAAACTTTGCACACCGGAAGTTGTCATTGATGCATAAGCATCTATACGGGTCACCGGTTTAAAACCGGACGGGACAGGAGAAAAATCCTCCTGCAACTCTCCCACTTTCAACATACTCTCGCAATTAAATTCATACGCCACCTGATCCGTCATCACAGAAACAGCTCCCAATACGCCGATATTAGTCAGATTATTTCCCATCCCCATGGATAACGGTTTGCCAGGAATATCAGCTCCATAAGTATTAAAATAAATATCATCCGACAATTTAAAGTCCATCTTGGACGTTTCCTGATTTCTGGAAGACTTTATATAAGACAATTTCGAATTCCCGCCTTTCTCCGATAATACAATCCAGTCACCATGCGTATTGGTCGGACTTATCTGCACAAAAGCCCTCACCATATAAGCAATACCCGTTTCCTTTTCAATAATGCCAAACGTGCCGTTCACTCCGGTTTTGGGATATTCCGATAATTTAATCAGATTCATCAATTTTTCCGTCTCTATTTCAAAATCAGCCTCTTCACTCAATACGACCCCGTTCACTTTCCATTCATAACGTACTCCTGCAGCACGCGCAGCCGAATCT
>ULVJ01023433.1_pt1 | contig 16232 bp, 11 predicted proteins | sample 1959361 | NCBI WGS metagenome assembly ULVJ01 (sample SAMEA4835784, study PRJEB28245) | human gut metagenome | biome: gut microbiome; material: fecal sample | place: Denmark | collected 2008
TCAGCTGTGAGCTGAAAGCTGTTAGCCGTTAGCTGTGAGCTGTCAGCTGTCAGCTAAAAGTGCTGAATGACGGCGGATGGTAAGACGTTATAATAGGGGGGGAATGTTAAGCGTCATCCGAAGCGAATGCGAAGGATCTGCTGCCGTGATGAGGAAGCCGGAAGGTGAAAAAGAAGTCAGGAAGGAGGCGGGTTATGACAAAAGAAGTAAAAACCGGCATGATGGCGTTTATTATTTTGGTTGTTGCCATGGCGGTGTTTCTTTTTGTCCGTCCGAAAGATTGGTTTGACGGGAGTTATTTCCGCATGACAGCATCCTTTTCCAGTGTACAGGGGATCAAAAAAGGAAATGAAGTGCGTTATGCCGGTGTCCGTGTGGGGGAAGTGTCCAAAATTTCCACGGAAGGAAATGAAGGGATTCTTGAGATGCGTATAAAGAAAGATGCGCAGATTCCTCTGGACGCGGAGTTTACCGTTTCGCAGAGCGGAGTGATCGGTGATTATTACGTGGATATCCGCGGCGGTCATTTTGACGGCAGTTATTTCGGGGAGGGGATGCGTGTCGAAGAAAAAAGATCGAATCGTTTGGATCAGATGATGGAAAGAGCGAAGAAGCTGATGGATTCCGCAGCGCAGATGAAAGAGAATATAGGGAAGATGGAGGGAAAGTAGGCAGCTGAAAAGCCGCTTGGCATGCTTGGGAAAGTATGGCCGGCGGCTTTTTCTTTTACTTATGGGATTCCTGTTCCATTTCCCAGCTCCATGAGCGGGTGGGAGTCATCTTTCCGTCAGCACCGAAGGTGTACCTGGTGGTGCCGGGGAGTTTCGGCGTGAGGGGGCTGGTGAAGCCGCGGCCGATGACGTCGGTGGTGTTCATGATGAAAAGGAAGGCGTGGGGGTCTATGTCCTCGATGAAATGGCGCAGTTTGGTGACTTGCGTCAGATCCACGATAGCGAAGACGATTTTTTTGTCTTTTCCGCTGAACCCGCCCTGTCCGTAGAGAAGGGTGGCGCCGTGATGAATATTTCTCAGAATGGTGTCCGCCACTTCAAGCGGTTTGTCGGAAACGATGAAAGCCGCTTTCCTTTGGGCGAAACCGATGACGATACGGCTGGAAACGGTGGCATTGATGTACATGGCGATGAGGGTGCAGATGGCAGGTTCCAGTGTAAAGATCCACGCGCTGGACATGATGATGATGAAGTTCAGGCCGAAGACGACGTAGCCGATTTCCAGATTGTAAAATTTTTTGATAACCGCGCCAATGACGTCGAGGCCTCCGCTGTTTGAATTGTAGCGGTAGAGAAGTCCCAGGGCGGCGCCGAGGACAACGCCCCCCGATATGGCAGCGACAAGAGGATTGCTGATGACACACCAGTCCGCCATGAAAGCGGTGAGGTCGATGAAGAGCGACAGACTCACTGTGCTTAAAATGGTGATGACCGTATAAAATTTTCCCATGAATCTCAGGGACAGAATGAGCACAGGTATATTCAGTACCAGATTGGACAGGCCGATGGGAATGTCCATGAGGTAGTAGAGAATCATGGCGATGCCTGTGACACCGCCTGCGAGGAAGTGATGGGGAACAAGGAATATATTGAGTCCGGCGGCATAGATGAAAGTGCCGATGAGGGTGATGACAAGTATGAAGAGAACGCGCTGTATGCAGACAGGATCGTTCCAATGCTTACGGATATTGGCGCCCACGATGATCTCCTTTGGGATGTGCCCATGGAATAAGGGAGTTCTCCCTGTTTAAATGTGAACACATTATATCACTATTTTCTCTTTAATGACACCAAAAGGAATTGTGGAAAATATATTTTTGATGGTATAGAATAAGATTAAGATTAATTTCTTATTATAAATGCAGGAGCAGATGAATCATATTTATTTTGAAATGCCGGCAGGACGCAGATTGAAAAATGATTTCCATATATTTTCCGATATGATATAATCTAATTGAATTACAACGTATACTATGTAATTTGCCGTGAAGGCAAAGAGCGGTTTCAAGGGGAGCAGACGAATGGACAGTTTTGAGGAAATACTTCAAAAGAAGCATTTAAAACGTACGAAAGCGCGTGTCATGATCTTGAAGGTGCTCCAGAAGAGCCTGCCGATGACCGCGGGGGATGTATATGAAGCGGTGCGGAAGAGAGATACTAAGCTCAGTCTTTCTACGGTGTACCGTAATTGTGAAGCGCTGGCCAAAAAGGGACTGCTTCTCCGTTCGACGATGCTTGCTGACGGGTTGACGAGGTATGAGTATACGCAGGGCGACCATGTGCACCACGCGGTGTGCCTGTCGTGCAATAAGATTTTCCCTGTCGAGGTTCGTCTGGAACCGGAGTATAAAGACCGTCTGGCGAAAGAAAACGGATTTGAAGTGGCGGAGCATCGTGTGGAAATTTACGGTTTTTGCAAAGAATGCAAGGTGCGGGGCATGGATAAGGAATTTAAAGAACGGATGATTTAAAGAAAGACAGGAAAGGCGGAGCGTATACGATGCGTTTTTTATTCCGTGCGTAACTGAAGGCGGGATTTAAAAAGTAAAAGGACATGAGGCGGCAGAGATGCCGTCTTTTTATGGTGCCCGCATTTCAAAAGAGGTGCCGGAAGGGAATCTTATGTGTATTTGTCATGCAATAATGATGAGTAAGATTTTTTCTATATCTGCAGTGCAGGGAATCTGTGGATAAATAAGGTGATTACATGATAAAATATAAACAGATGTATATATAATTAATTATTTATGAAGAAGGAGGAGAGTGTATGGGTCTTATTAAAGCAGGAATGGGCGCGGTCGGAGGCGTACTGGCCGATCAGTGGAAGGAATTCTTCTATTGTGACAGCATGCCGCCTGATGTCCTCATGATGAAAGGACAGAAACGGACCGGCGGCCGCAGCTCGAACACAAGCGGAGAAGACAACATTATTTCCAACGGATCCGTCATTGCCGTCAATAACGGGCAGTGCATGATGATTGTGGAACAGGGCAAGGTCGTCGATCTTTGCGCCGAACCGGGAGAGTATACCTACGATCAGTCATCGGAACCGTCTCTCTTCACGGGTGGTCTGAATAAGGAAAGCGTCATCGCCGTATTCAAACAGATGGGGAGACGTTTTACCTTTGGCGGCGATACGGGGAAAGACCAGCGTGTTTATTTCTTCAATACAAAGGAAATTGTCGGGAACAAGTACGGTACGCCCAGTGAGATTCCGTTCAAGGTGGTTGATGCGGATACCGGGCTGAAATTATCCGTCCGTATCCGCTGTTTCGGTGAATACAGTTACAAAATCGTAGATCCGATCCTCTTTTACACCAATGTGGCAGGCAACGCGTCGGATAGTTATGAGCGTTCCCAGATTGACGGCCAGCTGAAATCGGAACTGCTTACGGCTCTCCAGCCGGCATTTGCCAAGATTTCTGCCCAGCGCATCGACTATACTGATCTGGCGGGACACACGTTTGAAATTGCCGAGGCTCTGAATGAAGTGCTTTCCAAGAAATGGACGGAGCTCCGCGGCCTTGCGATCGTTTCTTTTGGTGTGAACAGTGTCAAGGCCAATGAGGAAGACGAAGCGAAGATCCAGAAGATCCAGATGGGTATGGCCATGTCGAATCCCGCTATGGGGGCGGGCGTTCTCGTAGACGCACAGTCTGATGCTATGCGTACGGCGGCGGCCAATGAAGGCGGTATGGGTGCAGCATTTGGATTTATGGGTATGAATATGGCAGGCGCGGCAGGCGGTATGAACGCGTCCAACCTGTACGGTATGGCAGGCCAGCAGCAACAGCAGATGCCCCAGCAGGCACCCGCGCCGGCACCTGCTCCCGCTCCCCAGCCGGCGGGCTGGAAATGTGCGGAGTGCGGTACGGGAGGAAATACAGGCAAGTTCTGCGCCAACTGCGGAAAACCCGCTCCCGCTCCTGCGGCTGAATGGACCTGCGCGGAATGCGGTACAAAGAATACGGGCAAATTCTGTGCCAACTGCGGCAAGCCCGCTCCTGCGGCTGATTGGACCTGCAGCGAATGCGGTACGAAGAATAAAGGCAAGTTCTGTGCCAACTGCGGACATCCCCGTCCGTAATGGAACAGTTGAGAAAAGGGCGGCGGGTATAGATTTACTGCTGCCCTGTCCCTATTTCACACTGCCATTTTGTTTCCTTTATGGAAAAGGCGGCGATTATGGAAAAGGAGGTACTTATGGCTGATACTTCAGTAAGCTTTAAATGCCCCAATTGCAGTGCTCCTCTTGCATATGCTCCCGGCGCGGATCATGTGACCTGCGAATACTGCGGCACGGAACTGTCCATCGCTGATCTGGAAGCGTTCTACGCGGCGAAGGAAGAAAACGCGGCAAAAGCGGAAGAAGCGCGGCAGAAAAAGTGGGATACTGACGGTGCGGGAAAGGAATGGAGCGAAGACGAGGCGAAGATTCTCCGCGCCTTTACCTGTTCTTCCTGCGGAGCGGAAATCGTCTGCGATGAAAATACGATTGCCACGGAATGCTGCTACTGCGGAAACCCGACGATGATTGCCCAGCGTTATGACGGCGCTCTGCGTCCTGACTATGTGATTCCGTTCCAGAAGACGAAAAAGGATGCCCAGGAAGCCTTTAAAAATTTCTACAAGGGGAAATTACTCCTGCCGTCCAATTTCGTCAGCCAGAACCGGGTGGATGCGATTCAGGGCATGTATGTTCCTTTCTGGCTCTTTGACTCTAAAGTCACCGCTACCGCCAGCTACAAAGCGAAAAACGTAAATACTTTCGTTGTCGGAAAGAATCAGATCACGGAAGAAAGGGTTTACCGGTGTGACCGTGAGGGAGAAATGAAATTTAACCGGGTACCTATGGATGGCAGTAAGAAAATGGACGATACATGGATGGAAAGTATCGGACCTTTCGATTATTCCACCATGGTTCCTTTTACCACGGCATACCTGGCAGGGTACCTGGCCGATAAGTATGATGTGCCGGCGGAAGAAATGGCGCCCCGCGCCGATGAGCTGGTAACAAATACCGCGCTTGCGCAGATGGACGGTACCGTCACCGGTTATACAAGCTGTAATCGGGAAGACGGTTTCGTGTCCAAAGATGAAAACACCGTTTCCTATGCCCTTGCGCCGGTATGGATTCTTTCCACCACTTATAACGGCACGCCGTACACTTTCATTATGAACGCCCAGAGCGGCAAGTTCGTGGGAAGCCTGCCGGTGGATAAAAATAAAGCATCCATGTACACGGCGGCGGCATTTGTCGTCTTCGTTCCCATCCTTTACTTCCTCATTAAAATGATGTTCGGTTCTTTATAAGGAGGCGGGACTATGAAAAAAATATTTCAGATCTTAGCGATGCTCCTTGCCGTCCTCTTTCTGCCCGTGATGTCTGACGCGGCGGAGATGCCGTCTTTCCATGACGGGGCGGATATCGTGAAAGGCGAGGCGGCCGCGGAAGTAAAGAACGCATTGGAAGCGGTAGAGAAGAAACATAATGTCCGTATCGCTGTTGTCACCCAGCCCTCCGTGAAGGGAATGAAAATCGGCGATTATGCCGATAAACTTCTCGGCACTGTGATCAAAGGCGGAGAAAAAGGAAATATGGTTCTCGTTCTTGATATGCAGGAACGCGACTGCTACATTGCCACCGATCCCAAAATGAAGGCGATGATTACCAATGATATAGGCATCAAACTTATGAAAGACGCCTTTGTAAGCAAGCTTTCCGCAGGGAATTACGCGGAAGCGTTCAAAGCTTATGCGGAGAAGGCAGACTTCCTTATTTCCTACTATGAGAAAGAAGGGAAAGCGTATGATCCTGACGATCAATTCAGTTTTCTCGGACTGGGGATTGCCGCTGTCCTTTCCCTGCTCGGCGCCTTTGGCGTAAGGAACTACCTGATAGGAACGATGAGCAATGTGGCGCCCGGTGTGAACGCTTCCCACTATCTTGACAAAGACAGTTTCGCCGTGACCGGTGAGAATGACTACTACCTCTATACCAACCGTATCGTCACGCCCCTTCCTGAAAAGAAAGATGACGGTGTCGTCGGAGCAGGCGGCTCCATGGGCGGCGGAAACGGAGGCAACGGCGGAGGAGGCGGAAAGTTCTGACAATGCCTGAAAAGAAATAAATTTGTTATTCATGAAAAGTTACCTCACCTGCCGGCGGGGTAACTTTTTTATCCATGAAGAAGAAAATCGAATCGCAGGGAACCGTTTCCATGGACAGCCTTTGCTTTGACAATCGTTCGTTACAGAAACCACGTTTCATTCCTGTGTTATAATGGGGAAAATCAATCCGTTTATTGGATGATGGAGAAACATATGAATCTTCTTCTGCTTATTTTTACTTTTATAACCAACTGGATCGTGAGCGCTTCTTTTTGGGTGCTCTATTTTTTATTTACTGTCCCTTTTTTCCATGAAGAGCTGTCAGGAAATTATGAACTTCTGACGGAGCGCATCCTGCAGCTTTCTCTGGCGTGTGTTCTTGTGCCTGCCGTTTTATCGGGAACAGGCGTCATGCAGTATTTCTTTGTCCGTGAAAACGGCGGGCGGAGGGCTGTGGGAGAAACGAAAATGTATTTGGAACGTCTGATGCGCGATATCTGCCGTCGGGGCAGACTGGAATTATCCGATTTCCGTCTTTATACGGCGAAAGCAGATGATTACAATGCATGGGCAATCGGCGGAAACCATATCACCGTCACGGAACGTCTGCTGAACGAATTTTCCGAAGAAGAGGTAAAAGGGATTCTTGCCCATGAGGTGGGACATCTGCAGAACGGGCACAGCCGTTTCGGTCTTCTGCGCTATGGCATGGAATGGTTCAGCGGTATCATTGTCTATGTGTACAGTGTGGTGACACTGCTCCTGGCATTTTTACGCTGGATTCCGGTCTTGGGGATTTTTATAGGCATTGTCAATTTTTTTATCCTCATACAATATTATTTCCTGAAAATATTTCTGCAGATTCCTCTTTGGTTTTTCACACAGTTCGGCAGCAGGAGAAATGAATATGCCGCCGACGAATATGCCTGCGGTCTTGGACTGGGGATGGAACTTGCCGTCGGACTGGTCCACCTGGAACATATTTTCCGCAGCGGCAGGCGGGACTGGTTTTCCCGTCTTTTTGACGACCATCCCGACATTCCCAGCCGGCTGGAACGGATAAGGAAAATCCTGATGGAAAGAGAACGCGGCTCTTTGGCGGGATAAGGAAACGGGGGAGTAAAATACAAAGCGGGAAGGGAATTTCTTCTTTGCGCTTTTGGCAGGATCATCCTTGCATCGGATTGAAATATATGGTATACTATGTACAGCAGAGGTGACTGTTAGTCATGTTGCTTCTGCGCCTCTTTTCAGCAAATGTTCCCCGACATTTGCAAAAAAATATACAAGGAAGTCGTCCCGGATCCCCATAACCCCCGGGACGTTTTCCTTGCATGAGAAAACGGATATTTCCTGACAGACTTTGGTCTTGAGAAATATCCGTTTTGTTTTACCATCCGTTTTTTCTCCAGAAAGAGGGGAGGAAAAGGATGAGAAGCGTAAAAGATTCAAGCCGGCCCATAAGCATGGACAGGGCGACGACCATTTTTGTCATGGCAGGCATGGCCGACCAGTTGCAGGTGGCGCCGAATTGTCCCAGTGCCGGCCCCGAGTTGCTCATGGTGGCAATGGAAAGGCCCAGGGCAGAAGGAATATCCGCACCGCTTGCGGCGATAAGGGCGGTCCATAAAAAAATGGACATCGTATAGATGAAGAAGAAACAGAAAACCTCGAGGAGCATGGATTCGGAGAAGTTTTCTCCTCCTGCACGGGTCTGTATGACGGCCCGGGGGTGGAGTTTCTGGCGGAGAACGGCGGTCATGGATTTGAAAAGCAATATGATGCGCGTTACTTTCAGGCCGCCCGAAGTCGATCCGCCGCAGCCGCCGATGAACATGAGTATGAGCAGTATGACCTGGGAAAAATGGGGCCATGTTTCAAAGTCGCAAGAAATAAATCCCGTGGTGGACGAAAGAGACGCCGAGGTAAAAAGCGCCTCCAGCAGTGCGGAAGGGGCGTACAGTCCGCTTTCCAGCATTAAATTTAAAGAGATAAGGATAGTGGCGGCGGCTACGATGGAAAGATAGACTTTAAATTCCGTATTTTCCCAAAGAACACGGATGCCCCGTTTCCATGCAGCCACATAGATGCCGAAATTGGCGCTGGAAATAACCATAAAAAATATGACGGCCAGTTTCAGAGGCGTACTGTCGTAAAAAGCGATGCTTTCATTCTTTGTGGAGAAACCTCCGGTGGCGATGGTGGAAAAGGCGTGATTTACCGCGTCGAAAAAGTTCATGCCGAGGAGTGTGTAAATCAATGCGGCGGAAACAGTAAAAAGCAGGTACACCGCAAAAAGAGCTTTTGCCATTTCTTTGATCCGGGGAACGGCACGGGAGGAATAAGGACCTGTGCTTTCCGCATCAATCATGCGGGCGCTTCCTTTTCCGGCCTGCGGGAAGAGAGCCACAAAGATGACGATGATTCCCAGGCCGCCGAGCCAGTGGGTCAGGGAGCGGAAGAAAAGAATGCTTTTCGGCAGAACGGTTAAATCGGAAAAAACGGTGGCGCCGGTGCCTGTCAGACCTGAAATGCTTTCTACCAGAGCGTCCAGCGGAGAAAGGAGACCGGACAGGAAATAAGGGAAAAGGTAAAGAATGGAAATACATATCCATGACAGCGCGGTCACCGCAAGACCGTCGCGGGGATTCAGATTGATGACTTTTTTCTTGCCCTTATACCGCAGGAATGCGGACAGTAAAAAACAAAGCGCCATGGAGTAAATAAAAGGAAGAACCGGTTCTTCCCCAAACAGGGCGGTCAGCAGGGGAAGCAGGAGGACGAGACCGCATCCCGCAGTCAGTTTGGCGATGAGTGCTGAAACGACGGCAGTATTCATAACGGTTTCCTGCCTTTAAAATAAGGAAGGACTTTTGCCGAGCAGGGGGTACGGATCAGGATGATGACCCGGTCTCCTGCGGCAAGGACAGAGCGGCCGTCAGGGATATGTGTCGTTTCGTTCCGGACATAAGCGCCTACAAGACATTCCGCCGGCAGCCCCGCTTTCATGAGAGGAATGCCTTCGGCAGGAGCGCCGCTTTCCAGAATAACTTCCACCGCTTCCACCTGCGCCGATTCAAGAAGAGAGACGGAGACGACACTGCGGCTCCGCACATAACTCAAAACCTCGCCTGCCGCCAGAAGCCGGACCGACAAGGCGATATCCACGCCTACCTGTGTCATGAGATCCGCGTATTCCCCGCGGACGACGCGGACGATTGTCTTTTTCGCGCCCAGGTGCCTGGCAAGGAGGGCGACAAGGAGATTCAGCCGTTCATCTTTCGTCGTGCAGATCACCACATCCGCTTCAGAAACGCCTTCCTGCATGAGAAGATCTATATCCGCCCCGTCGCCGCAAAGGACGATGGACTTTTTTAATTTGGAAGAAATATGCCGGCACTGCTCCGGATCGAGATCAATGACTTTTACGGATATACCGTCGGCTTCCAGCATGGGGGCAAGCGCCGTTCCTGTCCGTCCTGCGCCGATGATGATGGCCTTTTTGATATGCCTGGTACTGCTTTCCGCCATACCCCGGCTGAATTTTTCTATATTTTCCGGCGCGCCGATGAAGTAAGCGTTGTCGTAAGGGAGCAGGCAGTCATTGCCGTGGGGGATAATCATCTGATGATCACGGAAAATCATGGCGGCAAGGATTTCATCAGGCAGTTCCAAATCTTTGAACGGTATATGGATATAAGGAGATTGGCGCTGTATCCGTGTCTCATACAAACGGACGCGGCCATTGGCGAAATCTCCCACGTTAAGGGCGGCGGGCGTCATGAGGATGCGCCGTATTTCTTTTGCCGTGACCAGCTCAGGACTCAGAACCAGGTCAATGTCAAAATTTTCCTGGAGATATTCGGTGGATTCCTGAAGGAATTTCGGGTCGCGGATGCGGGCAATCGTGTGGGGGATTCCGTTTTTCTTCGCCAGCATGGAAGCAAGAATATTCACCTCATCCATTTCGGTCACCGCCACGAAAACAGATGCATCCCGTATATCGGGATCCCGTGTGAAATCCGGACTTGTCCCGTTGGCGGTGATCGTGAGTACATCCAGCGAGTCGCGGACTTTGGATAACTTTTCTTCATCAGAATCGGCGACAACCACATCATGCTGCTCATTGGAGAGAAGCTCGGCAATCGTATAGCCCAGATGCCCCGCGCCTAAAATTACGATACGCATGAAAACTCCTTAATCATAAAATGACAGGTAAAATATCTTGGGTAATTCATCTTTTCTTATTTTATCACAGAGAAAACCGCAATGAAAAAATCCCGCCATATGGGGGAGCGGGATTTTTTCGGATCGAGGAGATCCGTATGAATCTGCCGGGGATGGAGGGGGGTCCTGTATACCGTTACCGATTCATCAGACTTTCATTAAATCAGAACAGTGGGTTTACAGTATATTAAAAAATATCTATTGAAAGGCACACAGGAGAAAATCCCCGACACGATGGTGGAAACAGTACTCTGCTTCCACCCCCATTGTACCACAAAAAGAAGAGGAGTCAAACCGGAAGAAGAACCATGCAGCAAGCCGGTTTCCACTGCTGAAATCGGTACGTATGGCAAGAAGATAAAAGCTATCAGCTGTGAGCTGTCAGCTATAAGCTGTTAGCAGTTAGCTGTTAGTTGTGAGTTAAAAGCCGAAGCATATGATTTCCATTAGGTGTCATACGAAACAACAGCAAAGGATTTGCTGTTGTAGTGAGGGAAACGTTAAACGTCATCCAGGGTAATAGATTCTTCACTCCGTTTCATCGTTCCGTTTCCCGTCTTTCCCACAAGACGTTCTTGCCTCCGTTCAGAATGACCGGAGACGGTAAGTCTTCATAATGAGAGAAACGTTAATCGTCATCCTGAACAGATGTGAAGGATCTATTACCGTAATGAGAAAAAGCGGTAAGGCGTCATCAGCATAATAGATTCTTCGCTCCGTGTCACTATCCCGTTTCCTGTTTTTCTCATACGGCATGCTTGCCTCCGTTCAGAATGACGATTGGAGGAAAGGACGTCACTAGTAATGGGGAACGGGAAGCGTCATAATGATGGAGAACGAAAGACGTCATCCTGAACGGATGTGAAGGATCTATTACCGTGGTGGGGAAAACGGTAAGATGTCATCAGAGTCATAGATTCTTCACTCTGTGTCACCATCCCGTTTCCTGTTTTTCTCATACGGCATGCTTGCCTCCGTTCAGAATGACGATTGGAGGAAAGGACGTCACTAGTAATGGGGAACGGGAAGCGTCATAATGATGGAGAACGAAAGGCGTTATCCTGAACGAACGTGAAGGATCTATGACCGTAATGAGGAAAAGCGGTAAGAAGATAAAAGCTATCAGCTGTGAGCTGTCAGCTAAAAGTGCTGAATGACAGCGGATGGCAGAGGCCGTAGAGGAGAAAGCGGTGTGAATAGAGGTATTCGTAAAACAGTACATATTATATAGAAATAAGATAAATCTTTTGTTATAATGAAAACAGAGGTTGTTTAATAAAATAAGTATTGAAAGAAGAGCGGGAGAAACCGGCAGGAATTTTCCTGTTTACGGATTCTGTACCCGGCTTTTCAGGCAAATGAAGTGTCACGGGGAAAGGTGGTGTGAAGGCAGTATCGGCAGCATTGGGGATGGTGCTTCTTTTTATTGCGCTTTTAATTATATTGTTTTTTATGGGAGGAAAAAATGAATCGCATTTACAAAGTCATTTGGAGTCGAGTGAAGAACAGCTATGTGGTGGTTTCGGAAATCGCGGGGACAGCGAAAAAAAGTGGGGGGGTGAGAGTCTCTAAAAACGCGCTGGCAGCGGCATTGACAGCTTTTCTGCTGACCTCTTCCGTCGCGGGGGCTGTTGATAATGTAATAGTAGGAAATACGGAAGCGCCCAATGCGGTAACCGATACAACTGACTCTACAGTTGTCGGAATAGACAATGAAGTCAGTAAGGAAAAGGATGACGTGATTGTCGGCAAGAAAAATACCATTAAAGACAGCGAAGACGTTCGAGTTGTCGGCAAAGGAAACACGGTGACAAACAGTGACCGGCAAAATGTATTCGGTGATAATAACAGCATCACGAATCGGGATGCCGGTACTGTTTCCGGATACCATGGTATAGCACGTAACGGCACTTCAGACTTGGTCATCGGCATGGGGAATAAAATTGAAGGCAACGACACCTACATGACAGGGCATGAGAGCCTGACTGTCATCGGGAATAATAACGAAACGGTCAATCCCACCTCGGGTATTGTGATCGGGGATAACCAAACCTTTGGAACGATTAAGGAATCTGTTATTATCGGTTCCATGACACCGGAAGAAAAGGCTTCCGGCAAAAGAGAGCAGGGCGGCGGAAGTGTCGTCGTAGGGTATAATGCGCAAAGCGGCCGCGGATTGAATGTGGCAGTAGGGCACAGCGCGCTGGCTCTGGGCCATGAAGGAACCGTGACAGGGCACAATTCTGTCATTGAAGGTAATGACAACTCTTTTCCGAATATCTGGTCTTCTATTTATGGGGTGAATAACAAGATTACCTCGAATGGTAACACCTCAAATGGCATAGCGGGCAGCATCATCGGTACCTGGAACAAGTTGGATAATGCGGACAATTCGATGATATTCGGTTCAGGGAATATCCTTTCCCATGCTACAGTAGATATGTCAAGCGGACTGGAGGGAACATTCGGGCAAGGGGCTATGACAGAATTGCTTTTCCGCAGCGGTTATCAGGAAGGGTATTCGGATCAGGCGGCAAAAGTGATGGGGGATTTTGCAAATACCAGCGGATCTGTTCTTATCGCAGGGAATGGAAACCGTTCTGATTATGCCCGGCGTTCCCAGATCGTCGGAACGGGGAATGTTCTGAACGGCACGGCAAACGGTACCAGCGCCAACAATACAATGGCGGGATTCCAAAATACAGGAACCAACGTGAACCGTGTGGCTGTAGTGGGAACCGGAAATAAGATATCCGATGGAACGTCAGATGTTGTGATTGGCGATTATCATGAAATGTCCGGCGGAACAAATAATGTCATTCTTGGTGCTATGGCAACAAAAGAAGATGTCGTGAGCAAGACTTATACGCCCAGTTTGGGGAATTCTTCCGGTACGCCGGGAGGGTATACAGGGAGACCGATTCCATACAATGTGAGAGCCACCGTTCCAACTAAAACGCATACTGCCAATATCAGCAATGCTGTCATGCTGGGCTACAATACGGACGTACAGAAAAATGGCGGTGTAGCTCTCGGCAGCGAATCTGTTTCTTCTGTGGATGCCGGGGTATACGGTTATAGCCCTGACACAAATCAAAATATCCAAAACGATACGGAAATAGCAAATTTAACCGGAAAAACGGCAAGACTGGCACAGTTGAACGGAGATTTGCCCGGTCTCTCCTCTGCTTACACGGCGAAAAAAGCGGACTATGAAGGAAAAGTCAATGATTTCCTGGCGAAGAGCGCCGCATATACACAAGCCTACCAGACCTATCACAGCTATGAGCATTCCGGCGATCAATACGATTTGGCGCGCAAAAAGGAAATGGACGATGCCAAAACGGTTATGGATACGGCGCAGACGGCTATGAATGCTGCAAAGACCGATTATACGGATGCGGAAACGAAGTATAATTCCGCTCTTGGCGAGAGAAATCTGATTATAGGGACTTGGAAAGCGACGGCCGCCGCTGTTTCCGTGGGCGATGTTTCAAGAGGAATTACCCGCCAGATCACAGGTGTAGCAGCCGGTACGCAGGACACCGATGCGGTCAATGTGGCGCAGCTGAAAACGGTGAATACGAAGTATGATACTAAGCTTAGCCGGGGATTTATCATCAAGAAGGGCGGAGAAGCAGTTGGTGAAACGATTTCTCTTAATGGAGATACGGCGCCGGAAATTACCTTTGACGTAGCGGAAGCCAATAAAGGCCTGACTGTAGACCGTGATGGGAAAACCATTAAATATGGCATTGACGGTTCGAAAATTGACCTCAACGGAAATGATACGATTCCCGGTTGGACACTGGAAGTCGGAGTTAAACCCGGTATTCCGACGAATACAGGCAGTGCGGAGGGCAATAAGAAAGTTATAAAGCCGAATGATACAGTAACGCTTCGTGCTGATAATGGAATCAGATTGAAGCAGGAAAACGGCGTTGTGGATATCGGCTTAAAATACATGGCTGTGGATACTAAGTGGACAAATATCAATGATGCTGCAGCAACCAATGGCGGTATGGCGATCGGCGCGAACAGTAATGCGGATGGAGAAACATCAGTAGCCTTGGGATGGGGTTCGAATATATCGGCATCAAATTATGCTGCCGCGTTGTCTCCCTTTTCTTCTGCTGTGAATTCGGAGTATGGCCTGGCCATGGGCACAAAGGCAGCAGTTAAAACATCACCGTACGGGATGGCGATGGGCGCTCTTTCCTCTGTGGATGATTCAGAATATGGTGCGGCCATAGGTGCTAATTCCACCATAGTTAATTCAAACTATGGTGTGGTTATAGGAACCTCGGCAACTGTAAAAGATGCTGATAATGCCGTGGCGATAGGCGTATCAAGCAGTGCAGCGGTAAAAAATGGCGTAGCCATTGGAGCTTTTTCTAAGGCGGATACAGCAGCGGGGGTGAGCGGCTATGACCCCTCTACCAAGGCGGCTTCTACCGATACGTCTGCCGCCTGGAGATCGACTGTCAGTGCCGTTTCTGTAGGGGACAAGACGAAAGGCTATACACGCCAGATTACGAACGTAGCGGCCGGCGCGACAGATACCGATGCCGTCAATGTGGCACAGCTGAAAAAAGCGGTAGCCGGAGCAGCGGATGGCAATGATACATTGGTAGGTGGCAGCAATGGGCTGTCCCTTAGCGGTAAAACCCTGTCCATGAGTGTAAAGGATACGGCCGGAAATGAAGTAAAGGGCAGCGTGGATCTCTCATCCGTTGCAGACGGCAATGATACCTTGGTAAGAGACAACAATGCGCTGACCCTTAACGGAAAAGAACTGTCCATGAAGATAAAGGACACCGCCGGAAATGAAGTAAAAGGCAGCGTAGATCTGTCAGCCATCGCGGGACAGATTGATACCAATACCACCTATACCATGAGCGGCACACAAAACGCGGATAACACCACCACCATTACGTTAAAGGGCAGTGACGGAAAAGAAAACAAAGTTACCGTAGCTACGAAAGACACAAAAAACACCGTGAAAGCCGGTGAAAATGTGACACTTGACACAGCTGCCAATACGTTTGGCGGAACGGAATACACGGTCAACGTGAAAGCCGATGGAAAAGTGGAAAACGGAAGCACAAAGATTGTCAGCGGAAATACGGTGTACCACGAAACCCATGTGAAGAATGACGGCAACTATGTGAAGAAAGAGAACAGTGCCGGAGACAACCTGACCATACTGGACAAACAGGTCGGTAAGAACACAACCAATATTACCAACCTGGGAAATACTATCAACAATCTGAACGGAAAGCTGGGCACTCTGGACAACCGGATCAGTAAAGTAGGAGCAGGGGCGGCAGCACTGGCAGCCCTCCATCCGCTGGACTTCGACCCCCATGACAAGTGGGACATCGCGGCAGGCTTCGGCAATTACCGCAATGCCAGCGCTGCGGCGGTAGGCCTCTTCTATCGGCCGAACGAAAGAACGATGATGAGTCTCGGCTGGACCATGGGAGATGACAGGAACATGCTCAATGCAGGAATTTCTGTGAAGCTGGGACGCGGCGACGTTTACACCCGTTACTCCAAAGTGGAAATGGCGAATCGTATTGAAGCGCAGAATAAGAGGATCAATGATATGGAATCCGAATTGGAAGAATTAAAGGCACAGATAGCAGCTCTCGCTGCCAAGAAATAAGCAACTTTTAGTAAGAAAGGAGCAGGCACTGCTGATGGTGCCTGCTCCTTTTTCGTTTTCTGGTAAAAGTGAAACTCATGGCAGGGTGTCCGCCAGAATTGTGTGAAAAATCTGTACTCATGGTGGAAAAAGCGGTAAGAAGCTAACAGCTATCAGCTGTTAGCTGTTATCTGTTAGCTGTGAGTTAAAAGCCGAAGCATATGATTTCCGTTAGG